>Ga0307492_10000263_pt1 | contig 22651 bp, 15 predicted proteins | sample SI3LmetaG_FD_202365 | JGI IMG/M metagenome (GOLD analysis project Ga0307492, IMG submission 202365) | Sea-ice brine microbial communities from Beaufort Sea near Barrow, Alaska, United States - SI3L | ecosystem: Environmental > Aquatic > Marine > Coastal | place: USA: Alaska | collected 2017-05-06 | reverse complement strand
AGTATTGCCAAGGATATGACACCCGAGCGCCTAGCACGTTATTTTATTTTTAATACTAAAACTAAAACCTATCGTATTCTCGAACGAATTCGGAAGATGTTAGTCTTTTCTGAGCATAATGTCGTCAGAGATCCACCGTTTTCAAAACTTGATTTGATCAGTTGTCGCAATCTGATGATCTATATGCAACCGAGCCTGCAAGAAAAAATAATTTCACAGTTTCACTACGCGTTAAACCCTGGTGGTTTTTTGTTTTTAGGAAGCTCCGAAACCCTCGGAGAGATGAGTTTGTCTTTTACCACAACTAATAACAAAGATAAGTTGTATCAACGAAAAACAGATGGTTATACCACTCATCATAAATCTTCGAGGTTATCTTCTCCACAAACCACTGCACCTCAAAATAACAAGCTAAAAGCGTTAGCATACGATATACCACTGCAAGAACTGGCTGAAAAAACATTATTAAAGCAGCTGGTTCAATCCGGTGTTTTAGTCAACCAAAAGGGCGACATTCTCTATTTGCATGGCCGCGCCGGTATGTATCTTGAGCCGGTGACAGGTGGATTAGACTCTTACAATATCCTAAAAATGGCCCGTGATGGCTTACAACCCGAATTGATAGTGGCGCTTCACAAAGCGTCAACTGAAAATGAAGTGGTGCGGCGCTTTGGTGTGCGCGTCAAAACGAATGGACACCTTAGTACGGTTAACCTAAGTGTTAGCCCAGTCACGGCAGGTACTGCTGCAAGTTCGCTATTCATGGTTGTTTTGGAAGAGGCATCGAGCGAGCTTGGCGTCTCGAGCGCCCTTTCTACCAGTACCAAAAGTCTAGGCGTTGATTCACGTATCACGGTACTTGAACAAGCATTACGAGATAAAGATAGTTTTATACAAAGTGCGAGCGAGAAACAGTTAGTAGCCAACGAAGAGCTTAAGTCAGCAAACGAAGAGCTACAAGCAATCAACGAAGAGTTACAATCGTCCAATGAAGAACTCGAAACGTCTAAAGAGGAGTTGCAGTCGGTAAACGAAGAACTGGCCACTACCAATGCCGAGTTACAAGCTAAAGTATTGGAGTCGGCTCACCTCAATAACGATATGAACAATTTGGTTGTTGGAACCGGTATTGCCACAATATTTGTGGATTTAAAGCTGAATGTACTGCGTTTCACACCTGGCCTGACTAATATCATCAGCCTGATTGATGCGGATATTGGCCGCCCCTTGATGCACTTTACCTCAACCCTGAGTGAATATAATCAACTCGAGCAAGACCTTCAGTCTATGTTGCTTAGCCTCATACCCCGAGAAGTTGAAGTGCAAACCAAAGATGGCAATTATTTCATGCTACGCATGTTGCCCTACCGCACCACTGACAATCGAATTGAGGGTGCAGTAATCAACTTTATCAATATCACTGAACACAAGCAGGCAGAGCTATCACTCAAAAAAGCCAACGACTATTTGCGCCTAGCGACGGTGGTGCGCGATGCCAACGATGCCATTCTATTGCAGGACCTCAATGGCAACATCATGGCTTGGAATAATGCCGCACAAAGAATGTATGGCTGGAGTGAATCAAAGGCCTTAATGCTGAATATCGCTAAACTGGTCCCCGAACACTTACAAACCATAGAATTAAGCCGTATCAAGCAATTGAGCCAAAAAGAAATTCTAGAGACGTATCAGACCAAACGCCTCACTAAAAGCGGGTCGGTTATCAGCGTGTGGCTAACTGCCACGGGTCTGATAAATAAAGCTGGGGAGGTGTACGCCATTGCCACCACCGAGCGACATAACAAAAAAACCAATACGGACGCATAAAGCATGAGTAAAAGATTAACTCAAAGTGAACAGGGATTGCGACAACGCGCTGAACGCTTACTTGATAGCACACCGGATGCAGATTCAATTACAAACTCGCCATCAGAAACCGCACAACTTCTGCACGAACTGCTGGTGCATCAAATTGAGTTAGAAATGCAAAACGAAGAGCTGCGCGGTGCGCAGCAGCTACTTGATGCTTCGCAGGCCCGCTACTTTGACTTATATGATTTAGCACCAATAGGTTACGTAACCCTTAATAAACAACGAATAATAAAAGAATGCAACCTGTTCGCTGCCACTATGATGGGTCTGAGTCGTGATACGTTATGTAAAACACCTATCAGTAAAATACTTTTAAAAGAAGACCAGATTATTTTCTATGAGAAGCTCAAAATATGTCTAGAATCGGATGTACCGCAACATTTCGAGTTGCGTTTGTTGCGAGATGATAGAACTGTTTTTTGGGGGTTATTGCATATGGTTGCCATGAAAGACCGCGAATACTGGCTGACCATAACAGATATATCTGGCAACAAAAAAATAGAAGCTGAATTACAACAAAGTGATAACAAGTTCAGAAGTGTTTTTGAGCAAGCAGCAATGGGTGTGGCCCGATTAGGTCTGAATGGGAAATGGTTGGAGGTTAACCAAAAACTTTGCGATATTGTGGGGTATTCGCAACATACACTCCTCACTAAATATTTTCAAGACTTAACACATCCAGAAGACTTACCTATGGATCAAGCGGCGATGAATCAGCTTGTTAACAATGAGATCAGCACTTACACCAGAGAAAAACGCTGTTATCACGAAACCAGTGATGTCGTTTGGGTCAAAGTAACAATGAGCCTTGTAAGAGACATCCATCATGAGCCTGAATATTTTATTTCGATCATTGAAGACATCACACATCAAAAAAACGAAACCATCAAACAACTCAGTCTTACTGAACAATTACATCAAGCCCAAAAAACAGAGGCCATTGGCAATCTAGCAGGGGGGATTTCCCACGATTTCAATAATATGCTGGGGGTTATTCTTGGGCAGGCTGAATTGCTAACAAACAAGCTAGAGCCCAATGATCCTCTGATGAAACATATACAGGCCATTACTAAAGCCGCCGAACATTCAGCCAAACTCACACGACAACTGCTGACCTTTGCCCGAAAACAAACCATTGAACCCAAAGTACTGGATCTGAATAAATCGGTCTCCACTATGATGGACATGCTAAAACGACTTATTGGCGAGAGCATTCAGGTGTCATGGGAACCATCACAGAACCTGTGGCCGGTCAAAGTCGACCCGACTCAAATTGATCAGGTGCTTGCTAATTTATGTATTAATGCCCGAGATGCGATTTCTGGCAACGGACATATCTCAATTACTGCGAAAAACTGCAGCATAGAGGATGATTTCGCCGCCACACAGGATGACGAAATTCCACCAGGGGACTATGTAAAACTCTCCATAAGTGACGATGGCTGTGGCATGAATGATGCTACAAAAAGCCATATCTTTGAGCCGTTTTATACAACCAAGGCCCCTGGGTCGGGTACTGGTTTAGGGCTATCTTTTACGTTAGGCGCGGTCAAGATGAATGCTGGGTTTATCAACGTTTTTAGTGAGCCAGGACAAGGCACTACGTTTAATATCTATTTTCATAAAGTAGAGGCCGTAGAGGGTACCAAACAGAAAATCACTGAAGATTTAAGTAGTCAAGGCACGGAAACAATACTCCTAGTTGAAGATGAAGAGATGCTACTCGAAATCGAAACCGCTATGCTGGAAAATAGCGGCTACAATGTGTTAGCCGCATCGGGCGGTGACGTTGCTGAAGGACTATTCCGTGAACATATATCTGAAATTGATATATTGATGACCGACGTCATCATGCCCCAAATTAATGGCATGGATCTCGCTGTTAGATTACAAACTCTTAAGCCTAATTTGAAAGTGATTTTTATGTCTGGTTACCCAAAGGATGTACTTGGAAACCAAGCTAATCTAGAAAAAGGCGCTAATTTTTTGCAGAAACCTTTTTCGATGCAAGCACTGGCAAATAAAGTGAGAGCAGTATTGGATGCGGATGAAGGTTAAGATGAAGATAATCACCCTTATTGATGGTAATAGTTTAGCTTATAAGGATGCATTTATCTGTTTGGTGCAACACTGTAACTGAGTATCGATTTAATCTTTATTGGCTGACTTTATCTACGACCTGCTTTTTATAAACTACTCTTGATTAAATGCTCTTAAAATAACCTCTAAAAGATCAAAACAATGTTTAGACCTTTTAGAGGTGTAAAACGTAAAAGTCCGGCCAACATCGCATTTCAATGCTTGACGTAATAAACCACCTTGGTCTAGTTAACATTTGAGGCGATGTTCAAGGGCTTATTATTTTTACTTTTCATAACGTCTATTACAGCCTGTATACCTTGTTGTCGGATCATCGATTCAAATTCACTGCGTTTACTCGACAACAAACTAATCCCTTCAGCTACCAAATCATAGGTTTTCCATTCTTGTGTTTTATTACTTTTACGCAACTTAAAGCTAATGTTGATATCAGGACGACCCGCTTGTCTAATGATTGACTTAATGCTCATACTCGTTTGATTTTCGGTATCTTTAACAGGTTCAAACAAAAGTTCTTGTCCCCCATAACTCGCTAAAGCAACCGCAAAGTTAGACACTAGGTATTGCTTAAACTCGCTCACATATTCTGGGATTTTGTCTTTAGGAACGGATCTAAATTGGCTTCCCAGCACCTTGAATGCAGCAAATCTATGATCAACATGTGGCATCAATTCTTGCTCAATAATCTCCCGAAGGTGATTAGGGTTAGATTGAATACTTTGTTGGTCTAATTCAATTCGCTGAAAGGTAGCGTTAGTCACTTGTTGTAACAAGACTTGAGGATTAAGTAATTCTGCATGGCTCGAACTGGTTAGCACGGATGCCAATAGAAGCATCCCAGATTGACTGAGAATTATTATCGTTTTTAAAAATGTAGTATTCATGAGTGTTGGTGCCTTAGGTGCTATAGGATGATTAACATCCAAAAAATTCAATGAAAAATTAGGTTGTTGTGTATAAATGAACCCGCTGTGCGAGTAATAATGCCGAGTACTCGCCTATTCAATAAAAAGGTAGAAACTCGCGTGCATAGGTCAGACTCAGAAAATCTAAACCGGGGTTATCATCATTTAAACCACCGTTTGAATGATGCATGTAACGCACCGCTAAAGACTTGGCAGTGAAACAAAAGATGTAGCCAGTAATAAGACCAGCCAATGCATAATAATATTCTCCAAAATTTATAATATTTTCCAAAGGATGTAATTTATAAGACTTTGTTTCATTAGAGTCATTAAAGACGCTTACAGGAAACACGAATACTGAGCAAAGTTTTGTTTTTACTCATTAGGGTTGTTCTTCAACTTACTTATTTGATGGCGAGGAGTATGGCCACCAAACTGATATAAATATAATTATATATTTATATGTGACACATTTTATTTTGTGATGTATTGTTGCATGATAATTATTTGAACGAAAACGTTATGCGACCACAAGAACTAAACCTTTTAATGGTATTTGATGCCATCATGACTGAGCGGTCCATTACCCGTGCTGCTCAAAGACTATCCATGACACAGCCTGCGGTATCTAACGCTGTCAGTAGAATGCGAGTCGCATGGAAAGATGAGTTATTTGTCAAGGATGGCCGTAATATCCAGCCTACATTGCATGCCCAAAATTTGTGGAACCAAGTCCGCGATCCGCTTATTTCACTCACAGAAGCGGTTGATCCCAAGAGTTTTGATCCCGCGACTGCCAAACGCACATTTCGAATTGCGGTGACAGACACAGTCGTCGATATGGCTTGGGCTGAATTACGTTGCGCTATCGAGAAGGAAGCGCCCGGCGTCAATATCCATGCGATCCCCTATACAATCGTCAATTCAGATCAGGTTTTGGAAGATGCAGAGGTTGATATGGTGATTGGCACCACAGGCGTTATTTCAAATACGTTTAGAGCTGAATATTTATTTTCACCTACTTATATTTGCATCATGAACCATGATCATGCATTGGCAAAAGCGGATCTTAGTTTGGAAGAGTTCGCAGCGGCTGACCATCTTTTGGTGTCGTTGTCTGGGGATATAACCGGATATACCGATCAGGTTTTGATGCAACACGGATTATCCAGACGAGTGGCGGTTACCGTTAATCATTTTTCGTCCGTTGCCAACTTAATCAAGCGCAGTAATTTGATATGCGTGATCCCAATTTCAGCGGTTGCCAAGCAGATAATCGATGGTGATATTGCAGCCACCAGACCACCAATAGAATTAATGCCGCAGCAAGTTTCAACTATTTGGCACAAACGACAAGATAGAGACCAAGGGTTAATTTGGTTGCGTGAGCACTTCAAGCGGATTATTGGACGAACGGTTGAACTTGAAACAACACAGGTTATGGAATGTTTATGTAAAAAAAATCCAGCGATGTGCCAATAAAATCAGTTTTGTGATAGCGACGCATCGCCAAATTTAGAGTCTAAATCTTGAACCCGTTACTAAAAACTACCGATTAATATGTTTTTTTAGTAACATAATTTTCACTAACTTATCAATTGGAACATTATGACTGTATACATACTTTCAAGACTTACTATTCATGACCGTGCTGAATATGACAAATATGAAAATCAATTTGAGGAAGTATTTGCTAATTTTAACGGCAAACTTTTAAGTGTCGATGAAGAGCCTCTTGTGCTTGCTGGCGAATGGGAAGCGACGCGCTCGGTTCTAATGGAATTCCCCTCCAAAGCAGATGCATTTACATGGATGCAATCCGATGCCTATCAACGTATTTCAAAGCACCGCAACGCCGGCAGCACATTGAGTTCGATATTAGTCAAATCGACTGAGACCGATGAAGTTGAATAATATAATGTCCAATTCTGATACCTAAATAAACCATCAAGCTTCACCAACAATAAACCGACAATACGTCGGTTTATTGTTGGTGAAGTGGAACCTGTCGTCTTAAAACCCAATATGAATGTTGGGTTTGGATGCATCCCATAATTTAATGGAGTCGTAATGTCGTAGTTAATTTTAACCATTATAAAAATGATTTTTTTGCACCACAGAGTTCAAAGAGGCTTCGCTGCACAGAGAAACAGATACAAACTCTAGACACAAATAAACCGACGTAAGTCGGTTTATTGTTATCTGCGAAGTGGTACCAGTGGGTTAAGACGAGGCTTTTTGGAGCACTGCTCCAGTCGTCTTAACAATTCGCCAAGGACGGCGAATTTGGGTGCCGATCATCAGGGATGTGTATATGACTAACCCATAAGGTTATTACTCCCCAAAACAACACGCACAAAAAAACCGACACAAGTCGGTTTATTGTTATCTGCAAAGAATGGTACCAGTGGGCGGACTCGAACCGCCACTCCCGAAGAAACCAGATTTTGAATCTAGCGTGTCTACCAATTCCACCACACTGGCTTCGCAAATGCTTGAAGGTTGCTTCAACCAATCTTCAAGAGGCAGGCATTATAGCCATAGAGGCTTTGCTTGCAAGTAATTTGTGAGTTATCCCAATAGTTTGCCGACTTTTTAATCGACAGACTTTAAGGCTTAGGTATTTTGCACCAAAAACAGCACATTACCTGGCCATGGCATTTAAGGTTTCTTGCCATGATTAAATTGAATATAGACATGTCACAATAGGGTAAAATAAAATACCGCCTGTTTTTAGTTGCTTGCCGGAGCAATTAATAATCGGTATTATTTATAATGAGGTTATTTATAGCATTAAACTTAAGCTGCTTTTTTGTTGTGTATTGGCCACAAAACTAACAAATCACTTGGCAGGCCTATTAGCCAATATTAAAGGAATTAAGTCATAGGGAATAGCTAATTCAAGATGTTAATCAGCAGTAGAAAAGGTAAACATTTTGGCAAATACGAGCGAAATAATCTTGAATGACTTTGAGACCATATTTAACATAGCCACATACATGCAGTGCATAGTAGGAACAGACGGCTACTTCAAGACAATCAATCCTGCACTTTCAAGTCATCGGGGTTTATAAAGCTGTAAAAGTCTATTGAAGTTTCATCTTCATACCATTTAGGAAAAAAGCATGAAAACCCTGTTCATACTTGTTGGCATATTTTTTTCTTTTGCCGTTGCCGCAAAAGATAATGCAATACCACTGCTTTCTATAACGGGCACTACCTGGTCCAGCGATGAAATCACCTTTATTAAGGCATTGCATAAAAAAGGCAGTTTAAAAATAGCCACAAGGATTAGCCCCTCGGTTTATCAACGGCATAAAGATGATTCGATAACAGGCTTTCATTACAACATATTAAAGGCGTTTACTGACCTAACGAAAATAAATATCGAAATTGAAGTCGTTGATTGGGAACACTATTTTTTTCAAGAAGGCCAAGACCTTAGAAAAGCGCAGAACGACCCAAGTTACTCTTATGTTCCCACCCTGATTGGAAATGTAGATATTTATCTTGATACTATTACTGCATTACCTTGGCGTGAAAAAATGTTTGATATCATCAAATATATCCCCTCACGGCAGATAATTATCTCCAGAAAAAACAGCATACCCAACACCCTATCTGATTTAGAGAACAAGTATTTTGCTATGGTGAAACATACGTCAATGGAAAGTAACATTGAACAACTGGTCAAAAGCCATAATATCCGTATCATCTACAAATATGCCAATAGCATAGATGATATGGATAACATGGTGTCCAAGAGTGAGGTGGACTTTGCTGTTTATGATAGTGATCGGGCATATTTTACCCTAAAAACTTTTGATAACCTGACCATAATATGGCCTATCAGCGATATTCAAATGATGGGTTGGGGCATAAACAAAAACAATCCGTTACTTAAAGGTATTTTAGAAAAGTATCTTAAATATGCCCAAGAAACTGGGATATTGGACACGCATTGGAAAAGTTCATATGGCGTTACCTTTGTGGAATATCTCAATATATTAAACTTGGGAGTAACAATACATTAAATTAAAAAACAAATTACTGGCTTTTATTATCCCTTCGATTGTCTTGCCAGTAGTGCTCATTCTTTCTTTAAATTTTTTTATAATCCATGACAGAATGATGGCATTGCAATATGAAATATTGACTAACAATGTCAGTAATATTATTACTGAGAGTCGGGCTGGCTATAAAACCATCAGTGCATTAAATATGACAGATGTGGTGTTTTATCGTGAAGCCACTAAGAAAGATATTTTCATTAATATTGCCAAAAATCTGGCTCCAGACACATCCATTGCGATTTTCGATGCTCAATCTAATGATGTCATTTATGCTTATCCAGAGGATGCCAATAAAATACCCATTGGTAAAAATCACTTGCAGTCTATGGTCATGGATAAAAGTGGGCAAGGTGAGTTTTATGGAAGGACAGTGTCAGACAAAAAAAGCACAACTATCGCCGCATTTGACATCGAACCTAACTGGAACTGGGTGATTGTCAGTTATGTTGATAAAGACGGTTTAGTCACTATTGTCCAAGACTCAATCGCTATATCATCAGGGCTAGCGACTATATTTCTGATCATAATATTTATTATTATTTTCAGAATATCCAGGGGCATCACTAAGTCAACTGAAGCACTAGAATTCGGCGCGCTGCAACTTTCTGCCAATAACCTAGATGTGAAAATTGTGATAAAAGGAAACAATGAATTTAGTCAACTTGCAAGCAGTTTTAATAAAATGGCTCGGGAAATCAAACTGACTCAAACCCAACTAAAACAGGCCATTTTAGAAGGCCAACAAACCAATGCCTCTTTATTGGACAGTCGCCAAGAGTATCAGGATTTGGTGGAATATTCGCTAGACCTGATTACCAAAGTTGATGCTGATGGTCGAATTTTATTTGTGAACCATATGGCCAATAAAATCTACGGTGTATGTCCAGAGGATTGTGTGGGTCGTCTCTTCTCTGATTTTATTCACCCTGATGATAAAGAAAAGACCAAACAAGCCTTTGATCTTTGGTTAAAGGACAAAAATAACATATTCACCTATGAAAACCGCCAAGTAAGTGTGACTGGGGAGGTATTTCATATGTCATGGTTATCGCACCGCCATGATAGCAAAAATGGCACAGGCATGATTTTCACCAGCACGGCCAGAGATAATACAGAACAAAATATAATTTTTTCTGAACGTAAAAAACTCGAAAAACAACTGTATCAAAGCCAAAAAATGGAAGCAGTTGGTCAGCTTGCTGGCGGCATCGCCCATGATATTAATAATATGTTGGTCGTGATACTGGGTAATGCCGAATTATCCTTGTTAAAGACAGACCGCGCAGAGTCAATAGCGTCTAATATGCAAAGTATTATTCAGGCCTGTACACATTCATCTGAGCTTATTCGGCAACTTCTCACCTTTGCCCGTAAGCAAACAATCGCTCCTGAAATAATAAATCTAAATGAATCAGTAATGGCAATGTTGGCTATGTTGAAACGGCTTATTGGCGAAAATATACATCTTAGCGTTGAGAAAGAAACGAGTATTTGGCCTGTTAAAGTGGACCCTACTCAGGTCGATCAAATTATTGTCAATCTGTGCGTTAATTCTCGGGATGCTATTGCCAACATTGGTTCTATCACAATTAATATCGCCAACGTCAGCGTGAATGAAGACACTAAAGTGGGCCTAGATTCATTTCCAACATTTATTCTTCCCAAAGGGGATTACGTTCAAATTTCTGTTGCCGACGATGGTTGCGGCATGAGTGAAAACTTGTTGGAACACATATTCGAACCCTTTTATACGACCAAGGAATCTGGCCAGGGAACAGGACTGGGCCTGTCCACAGTATTTGGGGCAATAAAGCAGAACAAGGGATTTGTTGAGGTGTTAAGCAAACCCAAACAAGGCACAACGGTTAATATTTATTTCCCTAGGGAACATGAACTAGTGCCAATAGCTAAACCTACTGTGGTAAAAACATCCCATAGAGGCACTGAAACGGTGCTAATAGTTGAAGATGAACAAGCTTTATTAGAAATTGAAACCGTTATGCTCGAGCAGAAAGGGTACAAGGTATTAGCAGCCTCTACGGTCGCTATTGCCGAATCCCTGACCCAACAACATGCTGGGCAGATTGACCTACTGCTTACCGATGTGATCATGCCAAACATGAACGGCAAAGACCTTGCTGTTAAGTTATTAACGATTTGTCCAAATATGAAAGTGCTTTTTATGTCGGGTTATTCAGCAGATATTATTTCAACCCAAGGCGTGATTCAAAATGACATTCCATTTCTTCAGAAACCCTTTTCGATGGAAGCATTAATCTCTAAAGTGAATGAGGTGTTGGATAATTAGGACTAGCTCAAGGTGAGATTTTTCGATTGATATCGGGAAAGCAAAAATTTACAGATTGTAATATTATTGTTGCCTATTCCGTGGTGGAAAAACTAGGTTAAATTTATGGTCAACACAGGGTGAAAATCTATTCTTGGAAACGATGGACTCCAAAATATTTAAAAGCTTTCCCACTCATCTTCTTGGGGTAATGCTGGTTTGATTTTCCTTTGCGCCATGTTTGCTTTTGGCTTGGGGTTACTTGCCTTATGTTTTTGCGGGCTTAATGTTTTGCGCGGCGCCGCACTTTGTTGATGTGCAACTTGGTTGTCATGCATTTTAAAGGAAGCGACACGTTCAGTCAGTTGTATTGCCTGAGACTGTAGACTTTCTGCCGCCGCTGCAGCTTGCTCCACTAACGCTGCGTTTTGTTGTGTCACTTCATCCATTTGGGTGATGGCTTTGCCCACTTCATCAATCCCAGTCGCTTGTTCGGCTGAGGCTGCGGCAATCTCTGACATGATATCGTTGACCCGTTTAATCGAAGTCACTACTTTTTCCATGGTTTCGCCAGATTGATTAACCAGTACATTACCATTTTCAATTTTAGTTACGGAGTCAGAAATCAATCCTTTGATATCTTTTGCTGCATCAGCTGAGCGTTGTGCCAAAGACCTGACTTCAGATGCCACCACCGCAAAACCTCGCCCCTGCTCACCCGCTCTGGCTGCCTCTACCGCAGCATTAAGCGCCAGAATATTGGTTTGAAAAGCAATGCCATCAATGACGCCAATAATATCTGATATTTTTCGAGCCGATTCATTAATGGAAGCCATAGTAGCCACGACATTCTGAATCGTTTCGCCCCCTTCTATAGCCACTATTGAGGCTTCTGAGGCCAAACTATTCGCTTGATTAGCATTTTCAGAATTTAATCTGACCGTGCCTGTGAGTTCTTCCATACTGGAAGCAGTTTCTTCCAAACTGGAAGCCTGCTCTTCGGTTCGACTGGATAAATCCGCATTGCCCTCTGCGATTTCAGTTGATGCTTCGTTGATAGTACTTGCGGCGCTATTTATTTGCGAGATAGTATCGCGAAGTTCACTCACAAAACTGTTGATGGCATCGCCTAACTCTTGAAATTCCCCCTCAAACTTTTCTGCAATAGAAGCGGTTAAGTCACCATCGGATAAACATAATAACACCCGTTTAATTTCATTGATGGCGTTTTTGCGACCTGTGATATCGGTGGCATATTTAACCACTTTAAATGGCTTGCCATTTAAGTCCATGATTGGATTATACGAGGCTTGGATCCAAACAACTTTGCCACCTTTACCAATACGTTTGTATTCTGCAGCTTGGTATTCCCCGCGATTTAAGGTTTCCCAGAAATGTCGATATTCAGGGCTTTTTTTATACTCGGATTCAGCAAACATACTGTGATGTTTGCCTTTTACTTCGTCTGCTTGATATCCCATAGTGTTGAGAAAATTATCATTGGCTTGGATGATAGTGCCATCCATATTAAACTCAATCACTGCCTGGGATTTTCCAATGGCTTCTATTTGACCTGCGTAATCCGCCGCTTGCATATTTACGGCCGTGATGTCGGTGGCAATTTTTACAATTTTGAAGACACGCCCCATTTCATCTTTCACCGGCGCATAGACGGCCTGGATCCAGACCTCTTTGCCTGATTTTCTGATGCGTTTATAGACATCATTTTGTGCTTTACCAGCATTGAGGTCGGCCCAAAATTGAGCATAATCCGGCAGAACCGACTGAGCAGGGTCTACGAACATTCGGTGGTGTTTACCCTCAATTTCGTTAATTTGGTATTCCATTAGGTCCAGAAAGTTTTTGTTCGCATTTAGAATGGTGCCGCTCAAGTCGAACTCTATATAACCATATGATTCATCAATAGCACCCAGAATGCCTACCGCGTTTTGGCGTTCAAGCTCCTGCTCGGTAATGTCATAACGCACCCCTAAGTATTTTGTAGGCTTACCATTTTCACCAAGGAATGGGGCAATGACTGCATCTACGTAATATGGTGTTCCGTCTTTGGCGCGGTTTTTGATGACTCCGCGGAACGTGTCTCCGCTTTTGATAGTAGACCAGACTTGTTTAAACGTTTCTTTGGGCATGTCTGGGTGACGGGTAGTATTATGGGGTTGACCTATTAGTTCAGCCCTAGGGTATTTAGAGACCTCGATGAACTTGTTATTGACCGTGACGATATCACCCCTAAGGTCTGCAAAGGATACGATACTGGTTAGGTTCATAATATCGGTGCGAACCTTGAGTTCCTGCATCGTATTCGACATTTCATTTTGTAATGCAGCCATATCGACTGCTTGTTTATCCAGTTGAACTGACTTAGTCGCTAACTCTTGCGCCTGTGCATCCAATTGTCTGCCACTGACCAGTTTCGAAATCCACTTTGTTTTGATTTTATCCATTATTTACTCCTGCGAACTGCTAAGTTGGGTGTCTACCAGTCCGAGCTCATCACTCGCAATAAGACTGTCTATATTGACTAAAATAACCATGTGATCTTCAATTGGCACTAGGCCAAGCAAATAACGCGTATCGAAAGCCACACCAAATTCTGGAGGTGGACGTATTTGTTCGTCAGTTAAACGGATCACATCCGATACACCATCCACTACAATGCCAACAATGCGCTGTGCTACGTTTAGCATGATCACAATAGTAAATTCGTTATAGGTCGCCTCGCCGACTGCAAACTTAAGTCGTAAGTCCACAATAGGAACAATATCCCCTCGCAGATTAATCACCCCTTTTATGAACGGGGGGGCATTAGCCACTTTGGTGACAGCCTCATACCCGCGGATCTCTTTAACCGACATAATATCCAAAGCATAATGCTCTTCGCCTAAAATAAAACTTAGAAACTCCCGAGACTCTGCGTCTGAGTAAGATTGATTATCCTGAGTTGTTTGAGCATTAGTCATGTTTTTTACTCTGTGCAATGAGTGGTTTAACCACCCCGGTCAAAAATTCAACTTCAAGGGTCATGACGACCCCGTCCGGATAAAACGATCACTTCAGTTGCGGTTGAAATATCACTGCTAAAATGGTCATTTAAAAACTGACAAGGTATAAAAACTGATACTAATTAGACCTGAAATGCTCAGGTCCTAGTATTGGTAAAAACACCTAATTTGAGGGGGCGTTGAGGTTAAAGGCAAAAATTAATTTTATAATCTGTGAGAGCCTCTAAAATTATAGCCGAGAGCCGGCGTTCACTGAGTGTAAGTGTTTAATCACGGCTCCCGCCATGGCATTTAAGGGTGAAACTTTATCCACCCCGCCGAGATTAATAGCTTCTTTAGGCATACCAAACACCACACAGCTAGCCTCATCCTGAGCTAAGGTATAAGCGCCCTGCTGATGCAAGGAAAACATACCGGCTGCACCATCTTTACCCATTCCGGTTAATATCACGGCCACAGTGTTCTGGGCTGCGCATTGAGCCAAAGAATTAAACATCACATCTACTGAGGGTTTATGGCCACTGACTAAAGGTGTATCTGCCAGTTGCAGACGATAATCCGCACCACTGCGTTCTATTAATAAATGGTAACTGCCTGGCGCAAGGTAAGCGTTGCCGGGCAGAATACGTTCTCCCCCTTTAGCCTCTATGACGTTTATTTTACATAATGTATCTAAACGTTTGGCGTAACTTGTAGTAAAACCTGGTGGCATATGTTGGGTGATCACCACACCGGGGCTGTTAGAAGGTAGATCTATTAAAAATTCTTTTATGGCTTCGGTGCCTCCGGTAGAAGCCCCAACAGCAATTATTTTTTCGGTACCAGAATAATTTAACGTTGTGGTGTTGGCCGCCTTTTGTTTTGTTGCAGGCTTCACCTTAGATGTAGCGGCGATCCTTATTTTATCAATAATTAATTGCCTGTATTCCTCAATACCCTGGGCAACGCCTAACTTGGGTTTAGCGATATAATCTATGGCCCCGAGCTCTAAGGCGCGAAGTGTGGCATTGGCGCCCTGTTCGGTTAACGTTGATATCATTAATACTGGCGTAGGGTGCGCTTTCATTAGTTTTTCAAGGAAGGTTAACCCGTCTACTTTGGGCATCTCAATATCTAAGGTGATCACATCTGGCGAAAACTTATTCACCAAATCTCTTGCCACATAGGCATCGGGTGCGGTGCCCACTAAAAACATATCTTTTGCTGACTTAACAATTTCACTCAGCAAACTCCTGATAAGGGCGGAGTCATCTACAATTAACACTTTTATGGTCATGACCTTAATCCTCAAACAATTCGATTTCGCCGCTTTTTGATGCGCCACGGATGCGCATTTTATATTCACTTTCCCTGTCCATAATAGTGCTGTTATGGAGAGATTTAATTTTTCTCACATTCACAATGCCTGAACTGGGAGAAAAGTATATTTTACGGGGATAGACATCTAGCAGGTCACTGGCCAATACCGGAATATGCTCAGCACTGAGATACTCCACGGTAAATTCTGCATTACGCTCACCCACATTAAAACCGGTGAAGCCTTTTAAAACATTGCCCCCACCAAATATTTTGGCCTCTAATCGTCGTTTATCTGCCCCAAGTTTTAACATCTGATTGATTAAAAGCTCCATCGCATACACGCCATAGCGGGCAGACTCTGAAACAGACGATATGTTAGAAGCACCATCGCTTGGTAACAAAAAATGGTTCATGCCGCCAATACGCTTTTGAGGGTCACGTAAACATACTGCCACACAGGATCCAAGCACAGTGACAATAACGGTATCTTCAGTCGTAGCGTAATATTCACCTGGTAATATTTTTACGACTTCACTTTCCAAGTGCCTGTCATAATATCGATTCGGAAAAGTCCCCAGCTCACTTTCATAATTTTCCATTGCCATTAAGGTTTGCCCTTTACAGGTCGGTATAGGGTTTTACCTAAAGGGGCCACTAAGTGACCCGCATTAGAGAACGATTCAGAATGACCAGCAAAATACAGTCCATCGGCGGGCATTAAATCAACCATTTGGCTGAGAATTTTAACTTGGGTGTCTTTATCAAAATAAATCATCACGTTACGGCAAAAAATAACATCAATCAGCGGTTTAATATCCCATTTGGAATGGGTGAGATTATTTTGTCTGAAATCGACCATGTTTCGCAGTTCTGGTACTACCCTTATCTTGCCGTGATTCGTGCCTATGCCACGATGAAAAAATTCTTTTAGCTGTTCTTGGCTTAAGTCGGTGACATTATTTTGGGTATAAATACCCGCTTTGGCTTTATCAAGTACCGCGCTATCAATATCTGATGCAATTATTTCCACTGGCGTGCTGAAACAACCAAAGGTTTCAGCTACTGTCATGGCGATAGAATAGGGTTCTTCACCGGTGCTGCTGGCTGCGCACCAAATACGTTTTTTACCTGGGTGTTTTTCCAAATAATCACGTAACGCCGGGAAATGGTGTTTTTCCCGAAAAAACGAGGTGAGGTTTGTAGTTAACGCATTGATGAAAGCTTGGTCTTCTGAGCGATTAGCTTCAAGATATTTAACGTACTCGGCCACGCTGGTGATTTTTAAGCCACGCAGACGCCTAGCCAGACGACTGTACACCATGGAATCTTTACTATCAGCCAGTTGAATTCCTGTTTTTTTGTACAAAATCTTGCGTACACTATCAAAATCCAACCGACTGAATAGAAATTCCCGTCCTGCTTCTAGTTCTGACATAGCCCATCCTACCTAGAAGCTTTCCCACTCATCGTCTTGTGGTGAGGCGGGTTTTATTTTCTTCTGAGCTGAAGGTGCCCTTTGCTTTGGTTTGCTTGCTCTAGGTGGCGGCGAACTTAATGCTTTATGTGGTGCGGCGCTTTGTTGATGTTCATCTGAGTCATCCATTTTAAAGGATGCTACACGTTCGGTTAGTTGTATTGCCTGAGACTGCAAACTTTCAGCCGCCGCTGCCGCTTCTTCCACTAACGCTGCGTTTTGTTGTGTCACTTCATCCATCTGGGTGATGGCTTTGCCGACTTCATCAATCCCAGTCGCTTGCTCGGATGAGGCTGCTGCAATCTCTGACATGATATCGTTAACCCGTTTAATCGATGTCACCACTTTATCCATGGTTTCGCCAGATTGGTTCACCAACACATTACCGTTTTCTATTTTGCTGACCGAGTCAGAAATTAGCTCTTTGATATCTTTAGCTGCATTGGCTGAGCGTTGCGCTAAGGTTCTTACTTCAGATGCCACCACTGCAAACCCCCGTCCTTGTTCACCGGCTCTGGCTGCCTCTACCGCAGCATTAAGCGCCAGAATATTGGTTTGAAATGCAATACCATCAATGACGCCAATAATATCTGATATTTTTCGAGCCGATTCATTAATGGAAGCCATAGTAGCGACGACCTTCTGAATCGTTTCGCCCCCTTCTATAGCCACTGTTGAGGCTTCAGACGCCAAGCTATTGGCTTGATTAGCATTTTCAGAATTTAATCTGACTGTGCCTGTGAGTTCTTCCATACTGGAAGCGGTTTCTTCCAAACTGGAAGCCTGCTCTTCAGTTCGACTGGATAAATCAGAATTACCCTCTGCTATTTCTGATGAGGCGCTATTAATCACTCCGGCAGCCTGACGGATTTCACCGATCATATTACTTAAATTACTGGTAGTGCTATTGCAATAGTTAGCCAGTTGTTTATAGGTGCCGTGGTATTCACTATCAATGCGTTCGGTTAGGTCTCCTTTAGCTAAGGCATTAAGTACACGGGCAATATCTGTCAGGCCTGCATCGGTCACCTCAATCATGCTATTGAGGCCTTGTGCCACATTTAACATAAATCCCTGTTTACCCTCTGTGGTGGCTTTTTCATTAAAATCACCACTGGACGCAGACTTAACTATCTTCGATATTTCTTGTTCAGCAAACACCTCACCTGTTCGGTCAAGCCACTCTACAACTGTGCCCAAACGCTCATTGTCTTTACCGAAAATTGGGCTCGCAATCAAACGAAAATACAATTCACCGACATTAATCTGTGACTCATAAGGTGCTTGCAGACGCTCTAATAAACCTTTCTGGTGAGCGGGGTTTTTATGAAAAATATCAATGTTAGAGCCCACAACTTTATCCACCACAAAATTGGGTAATGACTTACGCAGCTCATTTTCATTGCGTCTGAGCATGGCTTCGACAGAGCGATTAATATAGATAATATTGCGATCCGGGTCGGCTATCATTAAATTAGTAGACGTACCATTAAGAGCCTCAAGAATACGCGTTGTACGATGTAATTCCTCTTGTACCTTAGTGGTATTTAACCACTCGACCACTGTGCCTAAACGTTCACCTTCCTCTGCAAAAATCGGGCTGGCCGTTAAGCGAAATTTTAGGTTTCCTACCTCGATATTGGCTTCATAATCACTTTTTAAATTTTCCAAAAGAGATGATTGATGAGCTGGATTTTTATGAAAAATATCCATACTACTGTTTAACACTTTATCAACGGAAAAGTGAGGAAGTTCTTTTTGTAATTCAGACTCAACACCCCGTAACATTTTTTCTACCGACTTATTCATGTAAATAATTTTTCTATCAGTGTCGGCTAACATTAAGTTTGTGCTGGTTGAGTCAAGGGAACCGAGCATGCGCGCAGCAAACTTTTCAGTGGTTAACAAGGTGGTTTGATTCAACCATTCGACTACGCTACCTATATTCTTACCTTCAGGGTTAAACAAGGGATTAACCGTTAATTTAAAACTTAGCGACCCTACAGTGATGTCGGCAATATAGGTACTTTTAAGATTACTTAACAACCCCATTTGATGAGATGGATTGGCATGAAACTGATCGATACTTTGACCAATCAAGTTATCTGCAGAAAACTGTGACAAGCTCTTACGTAACTCGGCCTCCGCCTCCTTGAGTAATTGTTTCACTGCCTTATTGGCGTAAATAATCACTCGATTTTCGTCTGCCATCATAAAACAACTTGAACTGGCATCTAATGCCTGTGAATTTCTATGTATTTGTAATGCCTTTGCATTATCTGCAGCTGTGTTTTGATTTTTGAACCAATCTAATATTTTCATGCATTACTCCTGAGAAGCGCTAGTTTGTTTGTCTACTAATCCAAGTTCATCGCTGGATATGAGGCTTTCTATATTGACTAAGATGACCATGTGATCTTCTATGGGAACCAGACCGAGTAAATAACGACTATCGAAGGCCACTCCAAATTCTGGTGGTGGACGTATTTGCTCGTCTGCTAAACGAATGACATCGGATACACCATCCACCACAATGCCAACAATGCGCTGAGCCACATTCAGCATAATGACTATGGTAAATTCGTTATAGGTCGCTTCACCTACCTCAAATTTCAGACGTAAGTCCACAATGGGAACAATATCTCCTCGCAGATTAATGACCCCCTTTATGAACGGGGGGGCATTGGCAATTTTGGTAACGGCCTCATATCCGCGAATTTCTTTAACCGACATGATATCCAGAGCATAATGCTCTTCACCCAGCACAAAACTCAGGAATTCTCGAGAGTCTGCGTCTGTGTAGGATTGATTATCTTGACTCATCTGTGCGTTAGTCATGTTTTTTACTCTCGGTACTAGGTGGTTTCACTAAACCGGCCAAGGATTCAACGTCAAGGATCATGGCAACACCACCGTCCCCCATAATGGTGGCTCCCGCCACACCTGTTACCCGCTTATAATGTTTTTCTAAACTTTTTATCACGACCTGCTGCTGGCCCACTAAAGCGTCTACCAATAATGCAAAACGTTTTTTACTACTTTCAATCAGCACCACTATGGCTTTATCAGGCTCACTAATGGCCTGCTCGATTTCCATGGTTTTATACAATGGTATCAGTGGCCAATACTGCTCTCTTATCCATAACAGGTTGTCATTTGAGATGACTTTTATTTGATCTTTAGCGGGTTGAATCGACTCGACAATATTCACCAGAGGTACCACAAATATTTGGTCGCCCACTGACACACACATGCCATCCACTATGGCTAAGGTCAAAGGTAAATGAATACGAAACACCGAGCCCTTGCCTACGGATGATTCAATTTCAATCCGCCCGCCAATGGCCTCTATATTTCGTCTCACCACGTCCATACCGACGCCGCGTCCTGATACGTCGGTGACTTCAGCTGCCGTTGAAAAACCGGCTTCAAAAATCAGGTCCCAGACTTGGCTATCAGGCATGTTTGAGTCGTGTTCAAGTCCATTCTCAACTGCTTTGGATAAAATTCTCTCGCGGTTCAGACCCGCACCATCGTCGGTGATACTAATCTCTATACTGCCACCACGCTGTTCAGCCCGTAAGATAACAGTACCGGTTTCTGACTTACCTGAGGCTATGCGCTGTTCAACAGTCTCAATCCCGTGGTCAATGCTGTTTCTGACTAAGTGAGTCAGAGGGTCAACCAGTTTTTCAATCATGCCTTTGTCGATTTCGGTGGTGCCACCTTCTATTTGTAAATCGACTTTTTTGCCTAATTTGCTAGATAAATCTCGGACCACTCGGGGAAAACGATTAAAGTTTACGCTCATAGGTAACATGCGCATCGACATGACTGACTCTTGAATTTCTCGGGTATTGCGTTGTAATTCGGCTAATGCGGTTTGTAATTTATCTTCTATTTCTCCCGTCACTTCAGAACCAATCATGGCCAACATCGATTGGGTAATGACCAATTCACCTACCAGATTGACCAATGAGTCAATTTTCCCAGTGTCCACTCTAATTGAGGCAGATTCAGCTACTTTTTTGGGTTGTTCAGACACTTTTTGGGATGGGGTGTCTTTACTGGGAGTAGCGCTTGTAGATAGGTCCGAAGCCTTACTCTTAACATTAGAGTTTTCGAAATTTTTGTCATGAAAACCATATGCTTTATTATTGTCTTGTGGTTTCATCGGCATGGCTTCAAAAAAGCCAAAACCATCTTCATCAGAAGCGGCTTCTGGCTGTTCGAAAAATCCAAAGCCTTCTACTTCTCCACTATCGTTATCGGTTGTATCCTCAGGGGAAGAGTCTGGAGTATCGAACGGTGAGTCAGATTCAAACAAGCCAAAACCTTCTATGTCATCAGATTTTTTATCAGTCGTTGCTGCAGATGCATCAAGGGCACTTTCATCGGCCAGCACTAACTCAAGGGTTTGAATACCCGCATCAATGCTTTGTTGGTCGACCTCTTCTTTGTTTTTATAGGTATCCAGTGTTTTTTTGAGTAAATCAACAGTTTCAAGTAATACATTCACCATTGCTTCATTTAGTTGGATGGTTCCCTGGCGTGCTTTATCTAACAGGTTTTCCATTATATGGGTCAAACCCGTTAACGCATCGAAGCCAAATATGCCGCTGCCGCCTTTAATAGAATGAGCGGCACGAAAAATACTATTTAGTTGTTCTGCATCTGGATGATTGAGATCCAGTTCCATCAGCTGTTGTTCCATACTATCCAGGTGCTCTTGACTTTCATCAAAGAACACACCGTGAAACTGCTCCATATCAATAGACATATCGACCCTTTACGTTGTTTAACCGAGGACTTTACTGAGCACTTCTAACAATTTTTTGGGGTCAAATGGTTTAACCATCCAACCTGTAGCGCCAGCAGCCTTGCCTTGACTCTTAATGGTGTCGCTTGCTTCAGTGGTTAATACCACTATTGGCACAGAGGCATATGCAGACATAGCTCGCAAAGACTTAATCAATGTCAAACCATCCATGCGTGGCATATTTTGATCGGTTAATACAAAATCAAAACGGGTATATTTGCATATATCCAAAGCCTCTTGTCCGTCTTGGGCCGCTGTTACCGTATAGTTCGCTGACTTTAATGTGACCTCAACCATTTGTCTTATAGAGGGTGAATCATCAACTATCAAAATGTTTTTACTCATATCTATCTCACTCAATGACTAAGGATATTTTTTACTGGTTTGTTAAAATTCATGTTTTGGCCTGCTATTTCTAACTAAAAAAGGTCTACATCTACTGACGACATCGAGACAGATGAAACCGGATTGGTCACTTTTTGCTGTCGATTTCAAATGATTTCAGGCTGCTTTTTGAGAAACTGACTGATGTGCTTGCTGTTTTGTGCATTGATTATCAGCAACTGGCCGCTCAAGAACGCCAGCGTATCTTTGGTATATGTAAGGTGTTGTCCATTAATGTCACCAAACTGCAACCCTCTGATTGAAGTAATCACAGCCGTTTCCAAACGTTTTACATTGTCATGCAATTCTAGGGTCACTTCTGAGCCTACTTTTGACTTCAAAAGGATGTGGTGCAATGCCATGTTTACATCTTGTAGTTCTTTAAATGAGTGGGTCAGGGTGTCTAATGCATCGT
>Ga0307492_10000262_pt1 | contig 22664 bp, 18 predicted proteins | sample SI3LmetaG_FD_202365 | JGI IMG/M metagenome (GOLD analysis project Ga0307492, IMG submission 202365) | Sea-ice brine microbial communities from Beaufort Sea near Barrow, Alaska, United States - SI3L | ecosystem: Environmental > Aquatic > Marine > Coastal | place: USA: Alaska | collected 2017-05-06 | reverse complement strand
ATAAAAAAGTCGGACATAAGCCCGACTTTTAATGGATGTTAAATCTTAGATCAGCTTAATTTACCATGGCACTGCTTATATTTTTTGCCAGAACCGCAAGGACAAGCATCATTTCGACCTACCTTAGGACCTTGGCGTAAAGCAGCGTTTTGCTTTTCTGGCTCGCTCGCTGATTCATGCTCGAAATTTTTAGGCGTATTATCTGCTTGACGTCTTTGTTCTTCTACTGCATCAACATCTTCTTGGGCTTTGACTTGTACTTTGCTCAAGATAGTGACGACTTCAACTTTCAATGCTTCTAACATCTCGGAAAACAACTCAAAAGACTCACGTTTATATTCTTGTTTAGGATTTTTCTGTGCGTAACCACGCAAATGAATACCTTGACGTAGATGGTCCATAGCAGCCAAATGTTCTTTCCAATGGCTATCTAAATTTTGTAGCATTACGGCTTTTTCAAATTGTCGTATTACTTCCGGCCCTACTACTTCTTCTTTTCTTTTGTATGCCGCAGATACTTCTTCTAAGACCCGCTCACGAAGTTTTTCTTCATATAGCTTATCATCTTCATCGAGCCATTTCTGCACCGGCATATCAGTTAGAAATTCAGCTTTAAAACGTTCTTCTAACCCAGCAACATCCCACATTTCTTCTAACGATTGCGGCGGAATATATTGATCAAGTATGCCGTTAACGACATCGTCACGAATCGCTTCAATGGTGCCGCTAATTTCACCTTCATCTAATAATTCATTACGTTGTTCATAAATAACTTTACGTTGATCATTCGCAACATCGTCATATTCGAGCAATTGTTTACGACTGTCGAAGTTACGACCTTCAACTTTACGTTGTGCATTTTCTATAGCGCGAGTTACCCAAGGGTGCTCTATGGCTTCGCCTCGTTCCATGCCTAAGCGTTTCATCATATTGCCCATTTTTTCAGAGGCAAATATACGCATCAACGCATCATCTAAAGATAAGTAAAAACGTGAAGAACCGGCATCACCTTGACGACCAGAACGACCACGTAACTGGTTATCGATTCTACGTGATTCATGGCGCTCGGTACCAATAATATGTAAGCCACCAGACGCTAAGACTGCGTCATGTGCAATTTTCCAATCTTCTTTGATTTTTTCAACTTTACTTGGCTTAGGATCATGAATTTTATCAATCTCAGCCTGCCAGTTACCACCTAAAACAATATCGGTGCCACGACCAGCCATGTTTGTAGCAATCGTAATAGACCCGGGTTTACCGGCTTGGGCGATAATATCGGCTTCTTGTTCGTGGAATTTAGCATTCAACACTTTGTGGGCGATTTTTTCTTTTTTCAGAATACCTGAAATTAATTCTGAATTTTCTATCGATACCGTCCCTACCAAAGCAGGTTGACCGCGTTTAACACAGTCTTGGATGTCTTCAACTATTGCTTCGTATTTTTCCTCAGCAGTTAAAAAAATCAAATCCGCTTTATCATCGCGCACCATAGGTTGGTTGGTGGGGATAACAACCGTATCCAGGCCGTAAATACTCTGAAATTCGAACGCTTCGGTATCAGCTGTACCTGTCATACCAGACAATTTATCGTATAAGCGGAAATAATTCTGGAATGTGATAGAAGCTAAAGTTTGATTTTCATTTTGAATGTTAACGCCTTCTTTGGCTTCTACTGCTTGGTGCAAACCTTCTGACCAACGACGTCCTTCCATTGTACGTCCAGTGTGCTCATCGACAATGACAATTTGGTCGTCTTTAACTATGTAATCAACATCTTTAGAGAAAAGTTTGTGTGCCCGTAACGCAGCATTTACGTGGTGTAATAAAGAGATATTAGCGGCTGCAAACAAAGATTCATCTTCAGGTAAAATGCCTTCACGCTGGAGTACTTGCTCTACAAATATCTGACCATTTTCAGTCAAGTGAATTTGTTTACCTTTTTCATCAATGGTGTAGTGACCGTCGCCTGTTTCACCTTCTTCGTCTTCTTTTTCTTGCTTGACGAGCTCAGGAATAATCACATTGATTTTACGATACAGTTCTGAGCTATCTTCAGCCTGACCTGAGATGATAAGAGGAGTACGTGCTTCATCGATCAGAATTGAGTCAACTTCATCAATCACAGCAAAATGAAGACTCTTCTGAACTCGATCACCAGGGCTAAACGCCATGTTGTCCCGCAAATAATCGAAACCAAACTCGTTATTGGTACCGTAGGTAATGTCGGCTTCATAAGCTTCTCTTTTCTGCTCATGATTTAAGCCTGGGATGTTACAGCCTACCGTTAAACCCAAAAATTCAAATAATGACCTACTCCAATCTGCATCTCGGCTGGCTAAGTAGTCATTAACGGTTATAACATGCACACCTTTGCCTGAAATAGCATTGAGGTATGAAGGCAAGGTTGAGGTTAAGGTTTTACCTTCACCGGTGCGCATTTCGGCAATTTCACCTTGGTGTAATACTTGACCACCTAGCATTTGCACATCGAAATGACGCATTCCATACACTCGTTTACTAGCTTCACGCACTACTGCAAAGGCTTCGACCATAATATCTTCTGTGGTCTGCTCTTTGGTTAAACGTTCTCTGAATTCGCTAGTTTTGTCTTTAAGCTGTTCATCAGTTAAGGCTTCGTATTCAGTTTCTAGCTGATTAATAAGGTCAACAGACTTGCTCAACTTTTTTATTGTTCGGTCGTTACGACTTCCAAACATTTTGGTGAAAATACTAGAAAACATCGATTTACAGCTTCCAATCTAAATGATTAATAATTTTAATTGTGCACAAATCAAAAATAATTTATGTACAAACCCGGTACTAAAAATAAAACAATCGGCTTATAAGAGCCGATTGTCGTTAATATGTTGATAACCCCTGTAAATTATTAGGAGCTTTTGCGATATACGTAAGGCAACGGATCTTGTTGTTTCCCTTTGCGTATAACCTCATAGTGAACATGAGCACCAGTAGAACGGCCTGTATTGCCCATTTCTGCAATAGTTTGTCCTTTAGTTACTACATCACCAATCTTAACATTAAGTTCTTTATTGTGCCCGTATCGTGTAACTAAACCATCACCATGATCGATTTCAACTAACTCACCATATCCATATCGAGAACCAGACCAAGTGATAATACCAGCACCCGTAGCCACAACTGGTTCGCCTTCTTTTCCTGCAAAATCCAACCCTTTGTGCATTGCAGGCAAACCACTAAATGGGTCTTTGCGTATGCCGTAATAGGAAGACAGCCAACCGGAAGAAATAGGTTTACCTTCTAATCTACTCTCCTGCTCTATATGGTGACTTAACATAATAGATTCAAGTGCGGTGAGTTCTTGGGCTTTATTTTGGATTTTGTCAAGCATGCTTGTCATCTTCGACAAAAGCTCATCTTGTACTTGAATCTCTACTGGGCTGGTGTCTAACGGTCCACCCATGCTAGGCAGTTTATTAAAACTAAACTCGTCAGGATTAAGCTTTGCTTGCTCTACTAATCTTGATCCCAAAGCGTCTAAACGTTGAATTTGACTCTGCATGTCTGCTAGTTTTAACATCACGCCAGTCATTCGTTGTTCAGTAGAGGTTTTTAACAAACTGACTTCTACAGCTTGTTGCACAAAGCCTGTTTTGGCATGCTGGATCCTAGCAATATTTTCTTCTGGAGAATGCGTAGAACGACTCGAAACTAAGAATAAACCGCTGATTGCTAATAATGCTAACACCAATTTTTGCTTATTTATATTCAGTACGAATCGTGCATTATTACTTTTAAAGAGTAACGTTAATTTCATTACTATTGACTACCTTTTCAACATGGACTCAATATACCATTAAGTTTAATTCACCAAGAGATGTACTAACAGCATTTCGAGGTATACCAATCGCAACACACTGCTTATTTTATATACGTTTCAGGTACCATTACTAAACGATACTTTATCGGCTTTTTTATCAAAATTTGAGATGATTATATTTAAGTATCGATTTGTCACTCTTGACAATAACATACACTTGGGACAAATATCATTGATAACTATAGAAAAACATTATTTGGCTAAGCAATAATTGACTAGCCAAATTGGACCAAACTAAGGTTTAGTTGCTTAATAATGGAGAAGCAAAACGAATCGGCATCTCTTCAGCCGTTTCATAACCCACAAATTCCCAACTGTCTTTACTTTGCAACATTGCATTAAGCAGTTTATTGTTCAAACCATGGCCTGTTTTATATGCGATTAGCTCACCGATAATACTATGACCACACAGATACAAATCACCTATAGCATCAAGTATTTTGTGTTTTAAAAACTCATCAGGGTAGCGTAAACCTTCAGGATTAAGAACGCGATACTCGTCTAATGCCACAGCATTTTCCATGCTGCCACCTAATGCTAAATTGTGTGAGTTCATGTATTCAAGGTCTTTCATAAAACCAAAAGTTCGAGCACGACTCACTTCGTCTACATAGGATGAAGAATCAAAATCCAGCACCATATGTTGGCGAGTTTGACTGATCACTGGATGTTCGAAATCAATCCTAAAGTCAACCCTAAAGCCTGCATATGGACGAAGTTCGGCCCACTTATCGCCATCCTCGACTTTGATAGTTTTGTTGATTTTTATGAATTGTTTTGGTGCATTGATTTCTGCAATGCCAGCTGATTGAAGTAAAAATATAAACGGACTCGCACTACCATCCATAATGGGTAACTCATCGCTGTCAACCTCTACAATAATGTTGTCTATACCTAACCCAGCTAAAGCAGAGGCCAAATGTTCAACAGTTGAAATTTTCACACCGGCAGCATTACTGATGCATGTACACAGCATAGTATCGCCTACAGCATCTGCGCGAGCGGGTATGTCCGCATAAGGCTCAAGATCAACGCGGCGAAATACGATACCCGTATTCGCTGGCGCTGGCCGGAGAGTCATAGTGACCTTGTCACCTTTATGCAGACCGATACCAGTCTCTTGCACAGATTGTTTAATGGTGCGTTGTTTAATCATAACCTTTAGCTCAATAGCTTAATGGAATAAAAAGCGGCACGTATAGTACTAAATATACTTAGCATTGTCAAAAAACTGTCATATTTAACTCTGTGGTACACACTAGTCATTACTGGGACAGAATTTTTACTAAATAATTCAGTCTAGTACTTAGTCTGCCTGTTTGCGTAAAAATGCTGGAATATCCAAGTATTCCAAATCATTGCCTTGCACAGCTTTTTCTTCACTAGCAACCGTTTTTGAAGGTTCTGGCATCGCACTTGCGCTTGGCATAGCGTGTGACCCATTAGCCTGCAATTTAAACTCATTACTATCGGCAATCACTTTACTCGCTCGATTTGATACCAAAGAAATATCTGGTTTCTTTTCAGCGCCAATGCCTGTTGCCACTACAGTGACTCGTAACTCGTCGGTCATATCCATATCGATTACTGTGCCCACTACCACTGTGGCGTTTTCAGATGCAAAAGCTTTAACCGCATTACCTACTGTTTCAAACTCATCAATAGAGAAATCAGGGCCAGCAGTAATGTTGACCAAAATACCTCTAGCACCAGACAAGTCGATATCTTCTAATAAAGGACAAGCAATCGCACTTTCTGAAGCTTCTTCTGCACGGTCTTCACCGGATGCACTGCCATGCCCCATCATTGCGGTACCCATTTCAGACATAACGGTTCTGACATCGGCGAAATCCACGTTAATCAAACCAGGACGTGTAATAAGCTCTGCAATACCCTGTACCGCGCCACTTAAAATATCGTTAGCAGCACTAAAGGCTTGTAGCAACGGCGTACCTTTGCCCATCACTTTCAGTAATTTTTCATTCGGAATAGTGATCAAGGAGTCAACGTATTTAGACAACTCTTCGATTCCTTGCTCAGCAAAGTCGGTGCGTTTTCTACCTTCAAATGGGAAAGGTTTAGTGACCACAGCCACAGTCAAAATACCCAACTCTTTTGCTACTTTTGCTACTTCTGGTGCTGCACCTGTACCTGTACCACCACCCATACCTGCAGTGATAAATACCATATCAGCGCCTTCAAGTGCCTGACGTATGGTTTCCCGGTCTTCTTCAGCAGCTTGGCGTCCGATATTAGGATTAGCGCCTGCTCCTAAACCTTTGGTCACACCAGAACCAATTTGTAACGTCACGTTTGCAGAAGAGCTGCGTAACACCTGTGCATCTGTATTGATGGCGATAAATTCTACACCTTCAATATTCTGCGCCACCATGTGTTCTATTGCATTTCCGCCACCGCCGCCAACGCCAATGACTTTAATTACAGCTTCTTCGCTATGACTATCCATTAATTCAAACATTTTTACTCTCCGGTTTGTATATAAAAGCAGTCAGGAGTTCATCCTTGCCTGCTGCCAATTTTTTATGGTTTAAAAGTCTGTTGTTAAAGGTCAAGCCTAGAACTCACCTTTAAACCAACTTTGAATTCGTTGCCACAATCCCTCACTAGCCTTGTTTTTCATGGCTAGCTGACTTATGACATGTTCTTTTCCGTATTGCAGAAGACCTACCGCTGTAGCAAATTTTGCATCTTCGACATATTCGGACAACCCTTTCATTCCCAATGGCTCACCTACACGAACTGGCATTTGAAAAATTTCTTCAGCAAATTCAACTGCCCCTTCCATTTTTGCCGTGCCACCCGTTAATACAATACCAGCAGCAATTTGCTCTTCTAATCCACTGGCACGTATTTCATCATGTACCAGTTCAAATAATTCTTGATAACGAGGCTCAATCACCTCGGCTAATGTATGTCTTGACATAGCTCGTGATGGCCTGCCACCAACACTGTGAACCTCGATATTGTCTTCCATGCTGACCATATCTTTTAAGGCACAAGCATGTTTAATTTTTATCTCTTCAGCATGGCTAATCGGTGTACGGAATATTTTGGCGATGTCGCTGGTAATTTGATTTCCTGCTGCAGGGATGACGGCAGTATGACGAATAGCGCCATCGGTATAAATCACCATATCAATGGTACCGCCACCGATATCGACCACACACACACCTAATTCTTTTTCATCATCAGTCAATACAGCATAACTAGATGCCAATGCCGAAAAAATCAGTTGATCAGCAGTTAATTCACAGCGTTCTACACATTTAACCAAATTTTTGGCCATATCATCGGCACAGGTAATAATATGCGCCTGCGCTTCCATTCTGACACCTGACATACCGATAGGGTTTTTAATGCCTTCTTGTACATCAATCGTAAATTCTTGTGGTAATACATGTAACAAGCGGCGTTCGGCAGCAATTGGCACAGAGCGCGCTGCGTGAACCACATTGTCAACATCTTCCTGTGTCACTTCCTGATTGTTAATCGGTACCATGCCACTTTCGTTTTGACATTTCACATGGCGTCCCGAAATTGCCATAAACACTGAAGAAACACTGCAGTCAGCCATCAATTCCATTTCGTGTACGGCACGTTTAACAGATTGCACCACTAGATTAAGGTCGTTCACGCCTCCCTTATCCATCCCTTTAGATGCATGACTTCCCACACCCACAATGCTGATAGAATTATCATTTAATAACTCTCCCACCACGGCTTTAACATTACTCGTGCCTATATCTAAGCCAACGATTAGCTTTCTTTCTGTACCTTTAGACATATTGTCCAACTCTGACACTCTTGACACTCTTGACACTCATTCCACTCACTACACTCACGTTAATTTATCTCTTATTATTCAGTTTTATTCGGCTTTGATTATGTTGCTTGACTCATGCAGCTTTAACAACGGTTTTCCAACCTACGGCTAACCCAGTATCATAACGTAAATCAACATAATCCACTTGTCTGTCTTGCTGTGAAATAAGCGGTAATAAATCCACAAATCGCTGTAATCGGTCAATAAATTCAGTACGCCCTAAATTCAATTTTATCCCATTGTTCAGTTCAACATTCCAGGCAAAACGTTCGCTCAAAAACATTTCTACAATGTATAAATTAGACGTCTCTAATAACGACTGCATATTACGGTATCCCTGTAATGCTGTTTGTTCACTTCCACCTGGTCCATATAAATTAGGCAGCGTTATTTTCGAATTCAACTCGTCACTACTAATTTGCGCATCAAATGCGTCACCATATTGATTAAGCAACATATCGCCATTCCAAACAGCAGAAGGCTGTTGCTCAACCACAAAAATTTCTAAACCACTAGGCCAACGTTTTCGAACCGACGCCCGATAAACCCATGGCATAGCTTCAACCGTTTGATGGGTTTGATTCACATCTAACTCAAAAAAGCTGCCTGGTTGGGTTCGTTTTATCAACATTTCAATATACTTAACATCAATAAAAATGAGTTCACCTGAAACCACAATATCTTGTACTGGCGCTTGTTGTTCATCTTCTAACCAAGCATTAAGTTTGACTACCGCAAAAGCTAATAAACTCATCAAACAGATAAAAAACGTCAATCCCATCAATAAATGAGAATTTTTACGAAGATTAACCAATGCGGGGAATTCGCTCATTAAATCATCTCACCACATCCGCTGTTGCCAGCACAGACAAAGACAATTCAGCAAAACTTAGACCTGCCTCTTTGGCTGCCATTGGCAATAAACTTTTTTCAGTCATGCCTGGCACTGTGTTCGCTTCTAACAAATAAAAACGACCCAGTTTATCTTGCATAAAATCCACCCGCCCCCAACCTGAGCCAGCCAATGCATCAAATGCATCCAGTGCTAACTCACCCAACATAGTCTCTAGCGCATCGGGCAAGCCACTGGGGCAACTATACACTGTGCTATCCGCTTGATATTTTGCTGCATAATCATAAAAAACACGGGGAGTGGACATACTAATCGATGGCAAGGCTTGGCCATTCAGTATGCTAACGGTATATTCAGAACCATGAACGAATTGCTCTATCAAAACTTTATCATCGTATTTAAACGCGTCTTGAATGGCGATTTCTAGTTGTAGCGCACTATTCACTTTTGCCATACCTATGCTGGACCCCTCCTGCGCAGGTTTGACCATTACCTCATTCCCCAGTTCAGCCATTATAGCCTTGCATGATCCCGCATCAAAGCTTCTTTTATCAGCTATTTTATAAATGGCTGTAGGTAGTCCCAAACTTTGCCACACCTGCTTGCTGCGAATTTTATCCATACACAACGCAGAGCCTAAAACACCGCTTCCAGAATAAGGTAAATTAAGCTGCTGCAATGCCCCTTGGAGTGAACCATCTTCACCACCACGGCCATGTAACATGATCACCACACGCTTAAACTTATCAGCCAACAACTGGGTTAAAGGCTGCTCTGCAGGGTCGAAAGTATGGGCGTCAACCCCCATATCTAGCAACCCGCGTAGAACGGCTTTACCCGAATTCAGAGACACCTCTCTTTCAGCCGATGATCCGCCCAACATAACTGCAACTTTTCCATAGTTTTTAGGATTAAGGTTAGTGGATATTAATTGCTGTTTGTTCACTGCTCTAACCCTTTGCTTAATAATGCTGGTTCTAATTGACTTGTTTGTAAAAATTTGGCGATTTGGCCTATGTTGCCGGCACCTTGCGTTAATACAATATCTTGGTCGTTAAGGCTTTCCGATAACAATTTAGGTAGTTCAGTAATATTTGACACATAAATAGGCTCGAGTTGTCCGCGCTGACGAATTGAACGACATAAAGAGCGGCTATCCGCACCATCAATCGCGTCTTCGCCTGCAGAATAGACTTCAAGTAACAACAGCACATCTACCTGCGACAACACCTTAACAAAGTCTTCATACAAGTCTCGGGTACGCGTAAAACGGTGAGGTTGATAAGCCATGACTAATCGTCTATCTGGCCAATTATTTCTGGCAACGGCTATAGTGGCGGCAACTTCTGTTGGATGATGACCATAATCATCGACTAAAATAACTTGCCCTTTGGAAGTGGCGTAGTCACCCAAAATTTCGAAGCGCCGTCCAATTCCAGAAAATTCAGCCAACGCCTCCACTATATATTTATCTTCTAGTCCTTCATCACTCGCAACGGCAATAGCAGCCAGTGAATTCAGCACGTTATGCTGCCCAGGAATGTTAACCGTGACAGCCAGTGGCGGTAAGTTTTCTCTCAACACATCAAAGTTACTTTGATTAAAACCTAAATAAATATTTACTGCGCGCACATCGGCTTGCTCAGATACACCATAGGTGATGTATTTTCGGCCCACTCGTGGTAACAACTTTTGTATAACCGGATCATCAATACACAACACCGCTAAGCCGTAGAAAGGTAAATTATGTAAAAAATCAATGTAGGTATCCTGCATCTTTTGGAAATCACCTTGGTAAGTTTCCATATGATCAGCTTCGATGTTTGTTACCACTGAGACCATTGGTTGCAAATGCACAAATGATGCGTCGCTTTCATCGGCTTCGGCGATAAGATATTGACTATCACCTAATCTAGCATTAGTACCTGCACTATTTAGCAGACCGCCAATCACAAAAGTAGGATCGAGTTTAGCCTCTGCAAAAATAGTCGAAATTAAACTAGTGGTTGTGGTTTTCCCATGGGTCCCCGCAACGGCAATACCATGGCGAAAACGCATCAATTCAGCCAACATTTCCGCTCGGCGTATCACTGGAATGCGCTTTTCGTTAGCCGCACTTATTTCAGGGTTGCTATGGTCAATGGCACTGGATACCACCACTACGTTTGCTAAGTCAATATTACTCGCAAAGTGTCCAAAATAGATGGTAGCTCCTAGCTCCTGTAACCTTTCGGTCATGCCATTGGCCTGACGATCGGAGCCAGAAATATTATATCCTTCGTTAAGTAATACTTCGGCAATTCCGCCCATGCCCGCACCACCAATACCCACAAAATGGATATGTTTAATCCTTCGCATCTCAGGCACATGGTAATGGGCTGGAGTATCTGTCTTCATTTTTCTCGCTCGCTTAATTTGATACAACAATGCGCGACTTCTTTAGCGGCATCAAAACGGGCAACGGTCTTGGCACGTTTACCCATTTCTATCAGTGCATTGGGTGACTGCACATATTTTTGCAGCAATGAGCATAGCTGTTCTGCTGATAGCTCACTTTGAGGTAACAAATCTGCTGCTTGTAACTCGACTAAAATTTGCGCATTTTTAGTTTGATGATCATCTACCGCATAAGGCAATGGTACAAAAATTGCCGGCACGCCAGCTGCTGCCACTTCAGCCACAGTTAAAGCACCCGCTCGGCAAATAACCAAGTCAGCCCAAGCATAGGCTGCCGGAATATCGTCGATAAACTCGCTGATTTTATAAGAGTCTGCTGCAATACCTTGTTGGGTATATGCGGTTTGTACTTTATCTAAATGCCCAGCCCCAGTTTGGTGGTGAACATTGATCTGTTTCATATTAGCCAACGCCAAAGGTACTGTTTCATTTAACACCTGCGCACCTAGACTTCCACCAACTACCAACAGATTAAGAGGTAAATCAATGCTGTTTTTTTCCGGTAATACTACAAACGCACTGCGCACAGGATTGCCAACCCAAGCATATTTACTCGTTTGGTTTAAGCTTTGCTCTGGGAAGGTTTTATCAAACCCGGTTAGTACTTTTTTAGCGAGTCGCGACAACAGTTTATTTGTCAGCCCTGGCACCGCATTTTGCTCATGTAAGATCAAAGGTAATCGATTCAACCATGCAGCCACTCCACCAGGTCCACTTGCAAAGCCGCCCATACCAATCACTACATCAGGTTTAAATTGTTTAATCACCTGATGAGCTTGAATGGTTGCTTTAATAATTTTAAAGGGTGCTAGTAATAAAGTAGCAATGCCATTTTTACGCACCCCAACTACATCAATAAAACTGATCGGATAACCCGCTTGCGGAACAATCTGAGCTTCCATTCGGCCGGATGTACCCAACCAATGAATTTGCCAGTTTTGAGTAACTAGTTCAGAAGCGACAGCTAAACCTGGGAAAACATGTCCCCCAGTGCCACCAGCCATAACCAATAAACGTTTAGTCATGAGGACCTCCAACTTTTACATTGGCTAATGGCTCAAGTTGAGACTCATCAATTACATCCTCGATAACCATGTTGACTTCTTGTTTCGCTTTTCTCACTAAGATTCTTTTTTTACCTTTTGCAGCGCCCGTTTTATTGATGGCTTGAATACCATCGACACGCATTTCAAAATCGATACGTACTAAGATGGCCACTGCAACTGACATGACTATCAGGCTTGAGCCGCCGTAACTGAGTAAAGGGAACGTTAAACCTTTAGTGGGTAAAACACCTGCACTGGCTCCTACATTGACCGCTGTCTGTAGACTAAACCAGATACCAATCGAATAAGCCAAATAAGCTTCAAATGGGCGCTCTCTGCGTAACGCTGAATTCCCCATTGCCATGGCTTTCATAACAATAACAAGCATAATGACTAAGACTGTTAACACGCCTGAAAAACCAAACTCTTCAGCTAAGATAGCCATAATAAAATCGGTATGAGCTTCAGGTAGGTATTCGAGCTTCTGTAAACTATTTCCTAAACCTTGACCGAACACATCACCACGACCATATGCCATCAATGATTGAGTCAGTTGATAACCGCTACCAAAAGGGTCGGCCCATGGGTCGAGGAAAGATGTAATACGTCGTACTCGATATTCTTCAAAAACAATGAGTAACACCACAGCTAAAGTACCAGCAATAGCTAAACTGAAAAATTGCCAAAGTTTAGCTCCAGCCAAAAATAATAGGCCAATAGTGGTAAACAACATAACCACTACAGTGCCTAGGTCGGGTTGTAATAGAAGTAGCAATGCGAGGGCAAAAAACACCACTAAAGGTTTGATAAAACCTTTTAGATTCTCCGTCACTTCTTCGTGCCTGCGCACTAGATACCCTGCTAAGTAACAGAAGAAAAACAACTTGGCAGGTTCTGCGGCTTGTATAGTTATGGGTCCTACGACCAACCAACGAGTACTGCCATTCACGCTCCGACCTATTACCAATACTGAAATCAATAAAACCACAGTTAGCAGTAGCAACCACACATTACTCATACGCCACCAACGCATCGGTATTTGCATAACAATCATGGCTGAAATCATCGCCAACAAAACATAAATGCCATGGCGAATAGCAAAGTGAAATGGATTACCAAACAGTCTATCCGCTACTGGCATTGAGGCTGACGTCACCACTACTAATCCTATCGATAACAAAGCAATCGCTAAGAGTATCAGTGAGTGATCATATGGCTGAATATCGGCTTTTATAGGTGCCTGTGTTTTGTCATGTTTAGACATAAATAGTTGCCTAAGAGAATTGATCTTGTTTTCCGTTATTGTACTCATGCTGCTAGCTCCTTCACAGCATGGGCAAAACAGTCGCCCCGTTGCTGATAACTAACAAACATATCTAAACTGGCACAAGCAGGTGAGAGCAATACAACATCCCCTGCCTGACTGTGTTTAGCCGCTACCAAAACGGCTTCTTGAATGGTCTGCACCTTGATATTCTCAGGGTGCAAACAGGCAATTTTATTGCCATCTTTACCAAGGGTTATCAGTAAGCCTACAGATTGAGTCAAACATTCAGCCATAACAGAGAAGTCTGCACCTTTGCCTTCACCGCCTGCGATCAATATCAACTTTCCTTTAATATTACTAACCAAACCATTAATAGCAGCTAAAGTAGCACCCACATTGGTCGCTTTAGAATCATTGATCCAACGTACATTATTCAACATAGCCACGGTTTGGCATCTATGTGGTAAACCGCCAAATTGCTGAGCGCCTTGACGAATACTGGCATCGTCTATACCAAACACTTTAGCTAAAGCAGCGGCAGCTTGAATGTTTAACATGTTGTGCGCGCCCACTAATAAGCAGTGTTTACTGTCTAAGAAAATGTTTCCATCTAACAAGATACTGGCTTGGTTTGTATCCCAAGAAAAATCAGTGTTACTTTGGGATAAACCATACGTCATCGCAGGCTTTGCGTTAATCGGATACGATAAAATATCGTCTCTATTACACACCATAAATTGGCAGTTTTGATATACGCTGAGTTTTATTTGCTGGTAAGTTGCCAAGTCACCATGACGGTCCAAGTGATCTTCGGTAATGTTTAATACCGTCGCCACCAATGGCATCAAGGAATAGGTAGTTTCTAGTTGAAAACTAGATAACTCGAGCACAATAACATCGGCCGGTTGATCTAACAAATCCAGAACAGGCACACCTATGTTACCGCCAATTAATACTTTTTTACCTGCTGCTTTACACATATCCGCAACTAGATGAGTGACTGTAGACTTACCGTTTGAGCCAGTAATAGCTATTACCGGGCAGCTATTAAACTGCGCGAATAACTCGATATCCCCAATCACATTTACACCAGCTTCAATAGCTTGCTGAATAGCCGGAGTATTAACATCAACCCCTGGACTGAGTACTATCAAATCTGCTGCAGTTAGCTTACGTGTATCAAACACACCTAAAAACAATGGTACATCTAAGATAAGAGTTAATTCACTGCGGCTATCCATGGCAATCACCTTGGCGCCTTTAGTTAACAAAAATCGCACGCAAGATAAGCCCGTAAGGCCCATTCCTACAACAACGATATGTTTATTAGCTAACGTAAATTTGTTCACTTTTTCTTTATGCTTCCTTTTATGTAATCAATGTAATCAACGTAATCAACGTAATCAACGTAATTTCAAGGTGGCCAATCCCACTAACACTAACATCAAAGAAATAATCCAAAAGCGCACGATAACGCGCGGTTCAGGCCAACCTTTGAGTTCATAGTGATGATGTATGGGTGCCATCCTAAAAATACGTTTACCACGCAATTTAAACGACCCAACTTGCAAAATAACCGACAACGTTTCGGCAACAAATATACCGCCCATAATAAATAAAACGATTTCTTGACGCACTAAGACAGCCAATATCCCTAATGTTCCACCTAATGCCAAAGAGCCAACATCGCCCATAAATACTTGGGCTGGATAAGTGTTAAACCACAGAAATCCTAGGCCAGCGCCAACTATCGCAGTACACACAATCACTAACTCACTGGTAAGTGGTAAATAAGGTATGTGCAGGTAAGCTGAAAAATTGATATTACCTGTCACATAAGCAAATATTGCAAAAGCCCCTGCTACTAAGATAACAGGTACAATTGCTAGTCCATCCAACCCGTCAGTCAGATTAACTGCGTTACTTGTACCAACTATAACGAAGTAGGTAACCACCATAAACAACATACCCATTTGTGGCATAACGTCTTTAAAAAATGGTACTAACAGTGCGGTTTCAGCTGGATTTTGTTGGCTTGAATACAAATAGAAAGCGACAGCAATAGCAATCACAGACTGCCAAAAATACTTCCAACGTGCGATTAAACCTCTGGCGTCTTTACGAATAACTTTGCGGTAATCATCCACAAAACCGATCACACCAAAACTCACCAAAACAAATAAAGTGACCCACACGTACCTATTGGTCAAATCACTCCACAGCAATACACTAGACACGATGGCAGCCAAAATAAGCAACCCGCCCATAGTCGGTGTACCTGATTTTGCCAAATGGGATTCTGGGCCATCATCACGAATGGTTTGGCCAATTTGCATGCGCTGCAACCAACGGATCATTTTTGGTCCGATAATCACAGCAATAAGTAAGGCGGTTAGAGTACTTAAGATAGCGCGCAAGGTTAAATACGAAAATACTCGAAAGCTAGTATCAAACTGTTGTAACCAATCGGCCAACCAAATCAGCATGCAATTCGCTCCCTAAACCGTTTAAGCTTTCCCAATGGGGATCCCTCCAAGGCTTTGACAACTAACTCCATTCTTGCACTACGAGAACCTTTAACCAAAATACTGATATCACCTTTTTCTGGCAATGTTTGTTGGTTGATAAATTCAACCATCTGCTCTAAACGACTAAAATGACGGCCATTGTCGGTAAACACATCACTCGCACTTTGACTTAACACACCCAAGCTATACAGATGATCGATACCTTTTTGCTTAGCATACTCACCGACTTGTTCATGGTAATAGCGCGCTTTTTCACCCAATTCGCCGATATCACCCAGTACTAATATTTTCCGTCCTGCAAAGCTAGACAACAGGTCGATTGCAGCATTCACCGAGCCTACATTTGCATTGTAAGTGTCATCCAAAATTTTCACTTGATTCGTCAGTTGTTTGACATGTAAACGTCCCGCAACATGAGGCATAGCGATCAAACCATTGCGAACATCGTCTAACGTCGCTCCCACGTGTAAAGCCAACGAAGCAGAAACCAGAGCATTACTCACATTATGTACACCAGGCAAAGATAGACTGATGGCGATGCGCCCAATAGGTGTGACTAACTCAAATTGTGCACAGCCGTCCAAACCCAGAATAATGTCTTCTGCATATACATCTGCTTGTTTAGTAGCAGAAAAGGTTTGTACGTTATTGTACTTAAGTTTACCAACCCAATAATCGGCAAATTGGCTATCTGCGTTAACTACCGCTAAACCATCTTTTTCAGATAAACCTTTAAATATTTCGCTTTTTGCTCTTGCGACCCCAAGCAAACTTCCAAAACCTTCTAAATGTGCAGCAGCAGCATTAACGATAGTAGCGACATCAGGCTTAACTAAATTAGTGGTGTAAGCAATTTCACCTAAATGATTGGCACCCATTTCAATAACCGCAAACTCATGTTGCGGCTCTAGTCTAAGCAGCGTCATTGGCACACCAAGGTCATTATTAAAGTTACCTTTAGTCGCTAGTACTTTGCCACGACGGGATAAGATAGCGGCAACCATTTCTTTGACTGTTGTTTTACCACTACTGCCAGTAATACCCACGGTTTTAGGTGCAACTTTGGCTTTTACCGCAGCCCCGAGCATACCTAAAGCGAGAGTGGTGTCTGTAACCAAAATATAGGGAAGCGGGGTTTCAACCTTACGTGATAAAATTAACCCAATAGCACCTTTCTCTTCAGCTTGTTTGACAAACTTATGCCCATCAAAGTTGGGGCCTTGCAATGCCACAAACAGATCAGTGCGTAAAATACTTCTGGTATCAGTACTGACACCTTCGATGATCAAATCCTGCTGATGTTGAGCGATTAACTGCCCATTAACCTGTTCAGCCACCCAGGAAAGTGAAACCGGGATCATACTGTTTTCCCCTCTTGAAAAAGTGCTACAAACTGGCGTTCATCATATGCCAGAGTTTGATTACCTATAATTTGATAATTTTCATGACCTTTGCCCGCGACTAAAATGATGTCGCTTGCAGCAGCTTGCGCAGCAGCGGCCTTGATCGCTGTTTTTCGATCATGTTCAATCAGGATCTGCTCTGGATTAATACAACCGGATAAGATGTCTTGAATAATGTCTATTGGGTGTTCACTGCGAACGTTGTCATCGGTTAAAATAACTTGGTCAGATAATCGCTCAGCAATTTCGCCCATCAACGAACGCTTACCCACGTCACGATCACCGCCACAACCAAACACACAAATTAATTTTCCATGACAATGTTGTTTGCTTGCTAACAAGGCTTTTTCTAAAGCGTCAGGAGTGTGCGCATAGTCAACCACAATAGTTGCGTGACCTTGTCGCCTATACAACTCCATTCTTCCCGCAACCGGTTTTAGTTTTTGTACGATATAAGCAATTTGCTTTAGATTTTTACCCAGACATAATTGGCTGCAAATAGCCGCCAACACATTAGCTACATTAAATTCAGCTAATAGCGATAGACGCAACTCACAGTCGCCCCAAGAAGATTGCACCGACAACGCAATTCCCTCAGCGGTATAGCGCACATTATTCGCCACACAGTATTGATATACAGTGGGCATATCTGCGGCGCTAATATTCTGCCCATAGAGCACAACAGACGATGTTTCAGGTATGTTTGCCAACCAATTCTTATGCTCAGGATCATTAGCGTTAAGGACCACATAGGCCAATTCTGGTTGTGACAGCAACAGCCTTTTTGCCGCAGCGTATTCAGCCATTGAGCCATGATAATCGAGGTGGTCACGGCTTAAATTAGTAAAAACTGCAATATCAGTTTTAACGGCTTTGATGCGATTTTGTACGAGTGCATGCGATGATGCTTCTAATGCAACTTGAAATGCACCTTCAGCGACAAATTCAGCCAACAAACGTTGTATACTGATAGCATCAGGTGTGGTGTTAACGGTATTTTCTAGTATCTGAGTGTCAGTAGATGATGAGTATATACCTGCACCTAACGTGCCAATTGAAGCAGCTCTTTCACCCATCAAATGCGCTAACTGACTAATTAACTGTACCGTAGAGGTTTTTCCATTGGTGCCAGTCACTGCCACTACTGACATTGAATTTGCTGGGAATTGATAAAAATATCCAGCTAACTCTGATAGTTTTTCAGGTAATTGATAAAAATATACGATGACGCTTTGTTCGCGCATTTCTACAAAACCATGCCGAGTTTTATCATCGCATTGTGCCACAATCACTTTTGCACCCAGACTCACCGCCTGAGGAATAAAATCTCGTCCGTCCAAAGCGTGACCAGCAACAGCGATAAATGCTTTATGAATTGCCACGTCTCTGCTATCCAGAATCAGGTCACTTATCATTATATCTGGTGCATCGATGCCAAAATGCGCCAATAACGGTTTGATGCTTTGATCAAACGCCTCAGGGAATTGTTTGTTAATGCTTACCATATCAGCCTGCATTTTCAGCCCCCATGGAGGTAATAACAGAAGTTCCTGCTAACGAAGAAACTGTTTTGTCATCAGGTGGCACATTCAGCATTTGTAAACTGGCAGCCATAATTTTGCTAAAAACGGGGGCTGCAGTATGTCCTGCATAATAAAGCTCACCTTTGGGTTCATTGATTAAGATGACCACGGCCAACTGCGGATCAGATACCGGAGCAATACCCGCAAAAATATTAACGTACTCGTCACCATAACCATTGGCGATTGCCTTGCGACTGGTTCCTGTTTTACCTGCTACCCGATAACCCGGCACTTGTGCTTTTTCTGCTGAGCCATTTTGTTCGGTTACTGTTTCCATCATTTGCAAAATTTGTTTGGTTGCTTGAGCGCTGATCACACGTTCACTTTGTACTGGCGTGTCTGGTTTAATAATACTTAATGGGCGACGAATGCCGCCGTCGCCTAAGATGCTATACATGCGAGCGAGTTGCAAAGCGGTTACCGAAATACCGTAACCAAAAGACAAGGTGGATAGTTCAAAATCAGACCACCGAGCACGGTGGTTGAATATGCCACTACTTTCGCCAAGCAAATTGGCACCACTGTCACTCATTAAGCCAACGTTGTAGTACATATCGAGTAAAAATTCTTTAGGTACCGACAAAGCAAGCTTTGAAGTGCCCATGTTGCTCGACTTGCGAATAATGTCGGTTAAATCAATTTCACCATAATTACGGGAATCCCTGACAATATTGCCACCTAAATGCATCCAACCTGGAGAGGTATCAATTAAAGTGTCTACCTGTGCCGAACCAAATTCTAATGCACTCAACACCGCCAATGGTTTAATTGAGGAGCCTGGTTCATAAGCGTCTGTAACAGCGCGGTTACGAATTCTATGAGTTGACACACCCGCTCGATTATTAGGGTTATAAGAAGGACTATTGACTAGGGCGAGAATTTCACCTGTATTTACCGCTACAACCACAGCTGAACCAGATGTCGCCTTATAATATTGAACCGCCTGTTTTAATTCTTTATAAGCTAATGCTTGAATCCGCTGGTCGATAGTTAACTGAATATTTTGGGGCTTTTCGCCCTCTTCAAATTCAATCAGCTCAACCATTCTGCCTTTTCCATCACGACGAATTTTGCGAGAGCCTTGGGCACCTGCGAGCAATTTGTTATATAACTTCTCAACCCCTTCTATGCCGGTGTCGTCAACATTGGTGAAACCTACAACGTGAGCAGATACTTCACCGCTTGGATAATAACGTCTTGACTCATCACGCAGATAAATCCCAGCTAACTTAAGTTCTTCGACATATTCGGCCATCGCTGGAGATACTTGGCGTTGCAGATAAATAAAGCGCTTTTCTGGATTACTGACTTTTTCTTTTAGCGCATCTAAATTCTGACCTAATACTTCAGCCAATGCCTGCCAACGTTTTGTATTCTCGTTTTGCTTACCCTGCAAATCAAAAGTAGGGTCTTCCTGAGCTTTTTTGTGTTCTTCTTGGATGGATTGAGCAATGGCTTTAGGATCAGCCCAGATTGCTCGAACGGGTACACTAACCGCTAACTGCTGACCATTTCGGTCAACAATTAAGCCACGATGCAAAGGATTAACTCGGGTTCGCAAAGTGCGGTTATCACCCTGTTGAATTAATAAATCTGGAGATACAACCTGTATGTACGCGGCGCGAATCCCTAGACCCACAAAAACCATTAAAATCGCAGTAACCACCACCACAAAACGCCAATGCAGTAAACTCGGAGCACTGTTCACTTTTGCTTGTTTGGTGTTATATTTATTGTTTGCATTACTGCTAAGCCGGCTCATTTTATCCTCACCACCACTTCTTCGCTGGGTAATGGACGGTGCATGTCGAGCTGACTTGTAACAAGTGCCTCAATGCGGTTATGTTCGGTTAAAGCGCTTTGTTCAAGCACTAAATTACGCCACTCCACATCTAACTGATCTTTCTCTTGCATCAAGCGTTCAATGGCTATCGACATTTGTCTGTTGTGGTGGGCACTAAATATAACTAACCCAGCGCTAACTAAGAGTGCTAGAAACAACAAAACCCGCACTGGATGGCGGGTTACATCAGCAACTACAAAACTGAAAAGATTAAAGTTTGTATTCGAGGCACTCATAACTTTTCGGCAACCCTCAAGACTGAACTTCGCGAGCGGATATTTCTCTTTAATTCATCAGCTGATGGTTTAATCGCCTTGCCGATAGGTTTCATTGCTTTCGCTGCGTCTATTTCTGCCTGCAAAATAGGCATACCGTGAGGTACATTTAAACCGCGGCTTTGCTCGCGTATAAAACGTTTTACTAAGCGGTCTTCTAAAGAATGAAAACTGATAACAGTTAAACGTCCCTGAGGCGCTAAAGTACTTAAAGCGGCTTTTAAGCCCGTTTTGATTTCATCTAATTCACTGTTTACATAGATACGTATAGCTTGAAAGCTTCGTGTCGCAGGATGTTTGTATTTGTCTTTAACCGGCACAGCTAAATCAATAATTTCAGCTAATTGAGCAGTATCGGTAATCGGCGCAATTTGACGAGCATTAACAATGCCGTGTGCGATACGTTTACCAAATTTTTCTTCACCAAACTCTTTAATAACTTGGGTGATATCTTGCTCTTCAGCTACCGCTAACCAATCTGCAGCACTGATGCCTCTGGTGATATCCATGCGCATATCTAACGGCCCATTTCGCATAAAACTAAAACCGCGCTCAGCATCATCTAGTTGTGGAGAAGACACACCGAGATCCATTAAAATCCCATCAATCTTGCCTATTAAGCCGAGTTCTTCGGCTACGGCTTGTAATTCAGAAAAAGGCCGATGGTGAATAGAAAAACGGGGATCGTCTACTAGGGCTTTAGCCGCTTCAATGGCACTAAGATCACGATCAATAGCAATTAGCTGCCCCTTAGGTGATAAGGCTTTTAATATTTGCGCAGAGTGACCGCCGCGTCCAAACGTCGCATCCATGTAGATGCCATCAGGCTTAATAGCTAAGCCGTCGATAGACTCTTGTAGTAGTACAGATAGATGTGAAAAATCTTTATCCATTAAAGTGAGAAATCCTGAAGTCGCTCAGTCAATTCAAAGTTAGCTTCTTGTTCAGTCGCTACATCTAAATTGATTTGTTGTTGCCATACGTCTGCATCCCAGATTTCAAATTTATTGAACTGGCCAACTAACATAATTTGTTTATCGAGCTTGGCATGTTGACGCAAAGGTGCGCCTAATAAAAATCGCCCGTTCTTGTCCATATCCCCTTCACTGGCATAACCCAGTAATAAACGCTGCATTCTGCGCTCGTGTGGGATCATACTTGAGAGACGGCTTAGTTTAAGTTCAATTTCTTCCCATTCGGGAAGCGGGTAAAGCAGCAAACAAGGTTGTTGTGTGTCGATAGTACAAACCAGCTGTCCCTGACAATCATCCAGCAAGGACTGCCTATACCTTGTAGGTATAGTCACTCGACCTTTAACGTCTAGATTGATTGCATTAGCGCCGCGGAACATTATTCCCCTAACCTTTTTTATTATTATCTATCGAAAATTAACTAGTAAACACAACACGTAACAAAATCTGATCTTAATTTTTTGTGTTTTCTTTGGATTATCTAACCCGCAAGATCCACTTTATGCCACTTTTACCCACAATATACAGTTTAGGTACCACCCGTCTATCATGTCAAGGACTAAACGCTTCGATTTGATCGGATTCTAGGGCTTGTGATCATTGGTTTTATAGAAGTGTCTGAATTAGTAGAGAAAACCTACAGACTGGCGCAATTTGGTAACAGCAAAAATAATTGGCTTATCGTTTTTAGTAAAAAAGTGTCCGCTGACCAGACTAGGTTTAATATTAGAA
>Ga0307492_10000261_pt1 | contig 22673 bp, 18 predicted proteins | sample SI3LmetaG_FD_202365 | JGI IMG/M metagenome (GOLD analysis project Ga0307492, IMG submission 202365) | Sea-ice brine microbial communities from Beaufort Sea near Barrow, Alaska, United States - SI3L | ecosystem: Environmental > Aquatic > Marine > Coastal | place: USA: Alaska | collected 2017-05-06 | reverse complement strand
CCTTGCTGTAGCCCATAGCCTGTAACCTCGGAAAAAATGAGACTCGACGCCCTACGGGCTGTCTCATTTTTTCCGAGGTTACAGGCTATCGCGCGAGTCGAAGGCTGAAGCCAGTATCCGACTGAAGTCGGAGGGGTTCCTCCCCAAGTGGGACTCTAAATCTAGCGATAAATCTCGCGGCGGTGACCGATCTCGACGACCAGGATGATCACCCTCTCGTCGATGATCTTGGCGATGACCCGGTAATCGCCGATGCGATAGCGCCAGTGTCCGCCATATCGTCCAGCCATTGCGAGGCCCTTTAGGCGAGGATTATCCGACGCAGCGACTTCGCGGAGGAAGGCGACAATGCGTCTGCCGATTGGCTTGGGAAGTTTGGCGAGCTGCTTCTCGGCTTTGCGGCCAATCTCAAGGCTCCAGGTCAAGTTCGCGGACTACCTCTTCGAACGGACGCGTTCTGCCGGAGTCGGGATCCTCGTAGACTTCGTCGAGCCGCGCGCTATCCTCCGCCTCCTCAATCAGGTCGATCAAGACGTCTCGAACCAGCACCTCGAGCGAAATGCCCTTACTTTCTGCCAGCTCCATTGCTTGCTTTTCGATCTCGGGATCGAGTTTCACATGTAGCATCACACGGGCCTTTCGCCGTCAGTATAATTCGCGCGACCCGATTAGCCAAGCCAACTCCACAGGCCGCGGGCGCGACTCCGGCGGGGATGTGGAGCCAGGTGACGAGCAGCCACAGGCCGATCGTCGCTTACCCGCGCGCCTGTGTCTCGACTTCGCTCGACACGAACGGGTTCCGGATCAGTTGGGGGCTTGCGGGCCAATCCCGATCAATTGCACCTCGAACAGCAGCGTCGCGCCGCCGGGGATCGGGCCTTTGCCGGTGGGGCCGTAGGCGAGCATCGCCGGGGCGGCGAGCTCGATCGTGTCGCCCACGCCCATCTGCGGGATCGCGAGCTGCCAGGCCTTGATGAGGCGCCCGAGCGGGAAGGTCGCGGGCTCGCCGCGGTCGAAGCTCGAGTCGAAGGTCGCGCCGTCGGTAAAGGTGCCCGCGTAATGGACTGTGACGGTGTCCTCGACCGTCGGCCGCGCCCCGCCGCCATCGCCCGCGATGCGCCGCCATTTGAGCCCGCCGGACAGATAGCGCCAGCCGTCCGCGGGCTTGAGCGCGGCGAGATAGGCCTGCTGCGCGTTGTGCCAGGCAATGTCCTGCGAACGCTCGGGCGCGGGCGTCTCGTCCTGCGCAGCGGCTGGCGCGGCAAGCAGGGCGAGCGCGAGGAGGAGGCGTCTCACCGGCCGTAGGCCTTCGGCAGATCGCTGGTGTCGAGGTCGCGGTAACGGTCGCGCAGCCCGGTCTGGTGGTTATCCCTGGGTTGTTCGACGCCATCGATGAACACGCGCTCGGGCGCGCTGGTCACCTCGAGCGGATCGCCGTCCCAGACCACGAGGTCGCCCGCCGCGCCGGCCCCGAGCACCCCGGCGCGCCCGCCCTGGCCCGAAATCTCGGCCGGGACCGAGCTGATCGCGGCGAAGGCCTCGCCCCAGCTCAGCCCGGTCGCGCCCGGCACCTTGGTCAGCGCGACCATGTTGCCGGCATATTGCGGCAGGTTCCTGGGCTGGTCTCCGGTGGTCCCGGCAAGGCCGCCGATCGCCACCTTGACGCCGGCGCGCACCATGCGTCCCACATTGCTCTGCGTGGCGGCCATCTGCTCGAAGCTGCTGGGCAAATCGTTCATGGCGTTGGCGATCACCGGCACGCCGGCGGCGGCAAGCTCGCGCGCCACCATCCAGCCCTCGCTCGCGCCCACGAGCACCAGCCGGAGGCGCGGGAACTCACCCTTGAGCGCCAGTACCGAGCGAATGTCGGACGCGCGTTCGACATCGACGTAAAGCGCCTGCGCGCCGTTCACCACGGGCACCAGGGCGGCGGCGTCGAAGCGGGTCAGCAGCACGTCCTCGCCCCGACGCGTGGCGGTGTCGAGCAGCCGGGTGTCGACCGGAATGTCGTCACCAGTCTCGATCTCGGAGTGATCGCCGCCGCCGGTGATGCGCGCATCGCTGCCGTATTGCCGCGCTTCGCGCAGCGCGTTGCGGAGCAGGGCGTGCGCGCTGGTGCGGCTGCCCCCCGCGATGCGCGCGCCGTTCTCGCCCAGCGAGACGAGCTGGAAGGCGCGCGGGCGGATCAGCATCCGCGGATCGGCGCCCAGATCGACGACCGCGCCCTGCCCGCCGAAGATCGAGCTTTGCGGCTGCGAGAACACGCTGGCGCGGGTGATCCCGCCGCCGCGCGCCACCTGGACGTGCTGCGAGGCCGGATTGAGCGCGGGCGCGACATCGAGCGCGGCCGAGAAGGGCGAGGTTCGCGCACTCCGGTCGTTCGATTCCTCGACCCCGTCGGCGTCGGAGAGGCCGAGCGCGGTCATCGCCGCGAACAGCCCGGGGGTGACCCATTTGCCGGTCCCGTCGATCGCCTCGATTCCCGCGGGCACGGCCACGCCCGGTCCGGCGGCCACCACCCGTCCGGCGCGGATGACGACGGTGGCGCCGGTCACTGGCTCGGAGCCGTCGCCGATCGCGACGGTGGCGTTGGTGATCGCCACATCCTGCGCGAACACGGGCGCGGAAATCGCGAACAGCGCCGCTCCGATCAGGAACCGCGCGTTCATTTCACGTCTCCGGCGCCGGGCTGGCCGAGCTCGAAATCGCTTACCGCCCGCAGCCGCGGATCGGCAGAATCGTAGAGCAATGCGCCATCGACCCAGACCTTCTCGGGCCGCGAGTAGACGCTGAGCGGATTGCCGTTCCACAGCACCGCGTCGGCCATCTTGCCCGGCTCGAGGCTGCCGGTCATCGCGTCGATCCCCATCGCCTTCGCCGGGTTCAGGGTGATCCAGCGGATCACCGCCTCGTCGGGGATCGTGATCCCCATCCGGCGCCCGGCGGCCGCGGCCTTGCTCGCTTCCTGATTGAGGCGCTGGATGCCGTTCTCGTCGTCCGAATGGATCACCACGCAGGCGCCTTCCTTGAACAGCAGCGCGGCATTTTCCGGAATGCCGTCGTAGCTTTCCATCTTGAAGCCGTACCAATCGGCCCAGATCGCGCTGCAAACGCCGTTCTCGCGCAGCAGGTCGCCGATCTTGTAGCTCTCGACCGCGTGGTGGAAGGTCGAGACCTTGTAGCCCATCTCCCTGGCCATATCGATCACCAGCGCCATCTCGTCGGCGCGGTAGCAATGGTTGTGGAGCAGGATCTCCCCCGCCATGACGCCTTTCAGCGTCTCGGTGGCGAGGTTGCGCTTCTTGCCGTCGTCGGCCTTGGCGTCGAGCCAGGTCTGGCGGTTGACCGCGAAATTGCCCATCCGGGTGGAGGGCATCCGCCCCTTGCCGCCATAGACGCGCTTGGGGTTCTCGCCGCAGGCCATCTTCATGCCATAGGGCGCGCCGGGGAACTTCATCCCCTGCACCGTGCGCGCGGGAACGTTCTTGAGCGTGACGCTGCGCCCGCCCATCAGATTGGCCGAGCCGGGCAGGATCATCAGGCTGGTGACCCCGCCATGCGCCATCGCGCGGGTGAAGCCGGGGTCCTGCGGCCACACCGAATGCTCGGCCCAGACCTCGGGCGTGGTCGGGTCGGTCGCTTCGTTGCCGTCCGAGTGCGCTTGGACGCTCGGGCTCGGATAGACGCCGAGGTGGCTGTGGATGTCGATCACGCCGGGGGTCACGAACTTGCCCGCGGCATCCACCCGGTCGTAGCCGTCGGTGCTCAGCGAAGCGTCGCCCACCGCCCGCACCTTGCCGTCGCGAAGCAGCACGGTGCCGTTCTCGATGCGCCTGCCGGTGCCGTCGAACACCGTCGCGCCCACCAGCGCGACCGGGCGGCCGGGATAGGCGCGATAGGTGCTGGGGTAGGGGTTTGCGTTGACGACGGGCCTGGGCGCGCTCTGGGGGGCGCTGGCGGTATTGGCGCAGGAGGCGAGCGCGAGCGCTCCCAATGCCGCGGTCGGGAAACGAGAGTGCATGGCTGACCCCCAGAGAGCTATGAATTGGCGGATGTCAGGACTTGGCGGCGGGGTGGATGCCCGGCGCCTGGGGCTCGCCCACCTCCCGTTGTCCGGCGAGATCGGCGGGGACGTCGTCGTCGCGCAGCGTGTCGAGATGCATCAAGCGCTTCACCAGCGGAGACAAGAGGACGATGAGCACGCCAATACCGGTCGCCACAAGGCCCATGGTCCAGTAAATGCTCAGGGCGCCTTCGCGGGTGATCTCGCCGCCTTCGCCGCCTTCGCCCATCAAGGTGCCCATGAATCCCGCGACGTAATTTCCGCCGGCGGTGCCGAAAAAGAACGCCGCCATCATCAGACTGGCCATGTGCCGCACCGAGAGACGGTTGATGGCGGACAGACCGACCGGCGACAGGCATAGTTCGCCGGTCGTCGAGAGCAGGTAGAAGAGGAAGATGAAGAGCACCGGGACCAGCGCGTCGGCCCCCGCATTGGCGCCCAGCACAAGCACCACGAAGGCCAGCCCCATTTGGACGATGCCGAGGCCCATCTTGGCGTAGGTATTCGGCTCCCATCCGCGCTTGCCAAGGAATTGCCAGAGCGCGGCGAAAATCGGCCCGAGCAAAATGATGTAGATGGGATTGATCGACTGGAACAGGGAAGTCGGCACGCCCTGCCGGTCTACGTAGCGATCGGTGAACAGGTTCACCGAGCCGCCCGCCTGCTCGAACAGGCCCCAGAACAGCGGCATGAGCAGGATGATGAAGATCATCGCGAATACCCGGTCGCGCGCATCGTTGCGGGTCTTGCCTGCTTCCATGACACAGGCCGCGATCACCAGCACCAGACCGAGCACCCCGCCGATGGCAGCCACCGTGTCCGCGCCCTGGCGCACGATCGTGTAGGCGGCGCTCGCCAGAAGCACCGCCACACCGCCGAAGAACACGGGGCGGGTCGATCCGTCGCTTAACGCGCCGCGCTCGTCCTTGAGGTTGTAGAGCGCCTGCTGCAGGACATAGCCGAGGAGCAGGATCCCGGAGACCAGCAGCAACCAGCCGACCGCCGCCTGGAACTGGATCAGCGCCCAGATCACCGCCACCCCCGCGATCCCCACGAGGTAGAGAAGCCACTCGAATTTGACGCCGGCGACCGCGCTCTTGAGACGCGCCGGAGCCGGCGGTTCGCCCTGGCCGCGCAGGAGCGGCTTGCCGAGCACGAAGACGACGAGTCCCAGCAGCATCCCTATGCCAGCCGCGCCGAAACCGTAGGCCCAGCCCAGCGTCTCGCCGAGATAACCGGCGATGATCGTGCCCGCCGCCGCGCCCAGGTTAATGCCGATGTAGAAGATGGTGTAGGCTGAATCGCGTCGCACGTCGGTGCGCGGATAAAGTTGCCCGACGATGACCGATATATTGGCCTTCAGAAAGCCCGAGCCGACGATGATCAGCGCCAGCGCCAGCCAGAATATGTTGAGCATGGGGTCGTTGGCATAGCCCGATCCGTCACCCTCGAAAGCCATGAAGAAGTGACCGAAGGTGAGCAGCACCGCGCCGAACGCCACCGCCTTGCGCTGGCCCAGGTAGCGATCCGCCAGCCATCCGCCGAGCACCGGGGTGATGTAGACGAGGCTCGTGTATGCGCCGTAGATCAGACTGGCGCTGCCATCGGAATAGAGCCAGTGCTTGACGAGATACAGCACCAGCAGCGCGCGCATCCCATAATAGGAGAACCGCTCCCACATCTCCGCGAAGAACAGGACATAAAGACCCTTCGGGTGGCCGAGCACCTCTTCCTTGGGACGCGTAACGGCGAAGGCGCCGATAACCAGAAACGCCGAGAGGATCACGACCGCGATCGCGGCGATCCAGTCGCCCTCCTGCCACAAGGCCATGTCCTTCATGCGTACCCTTTCCCTACTGCCTGCGGCCCCTCGCTCTTGCGGGAGGAGGCCGGAATGGCGCGCACCCTAGCGGCTCCGACGCGTCTGTGAAGCCTTAGTTACAAGCGCGACCGCTTCGCGGCCCGCCTCGATGTCGGCGCCCAGCTTGACGCGCACCGCTGTATTATGGCACTGACGCAGTGACCGGACATTATGATGAGCAACACCGCCAGGCCCGTCTATCTCAAGCTGCGCGACATGATCGCCGCCGCGATCATCGATGGCCGCTATCCCGAAGGCGCCATGCTGCCCTCGGTGCGAACGCTGGCGGCGCAGGAGGGCGCCAATCCCCTGACCGTGGCCAAGGCCTATCAGCAGTTCCAGGCCGACGGGCTGGTCGCGGTGCAGCGCGGGGTGGGGATGTATGTGGTCGAGGGCGCGGCTTCGCGCTTGCGCTCCAGCGAACGCGAATTGTTTCTGGCCGAGGAATGGCCAGCGATCCGCGACCGCATCGCGCGTCTGGGAATCGACGCGGCGGCGCTGCTGGAGCGGGCCTGAGCGGTTCCGAAACGGGACGAAAGCGGACGAAACGCGCCTTGCGGCGAGTCGCGGGCTCTGGCAGATAACTCCGAACTGGAGCGGACTTGGGTTTGGTCGCAGGGTGAGGGTCGCGCCTCGTGGTGAACTTGGCCTCATGAACGGGGGCGAGGAGAGTGGCGATGATACGGTCCGAATTGCTGAGCGTTCTGGGCAAGGACAACCCGGATCTGCGCGCCGAGGATGTCGAGCAGGTGGTCGACATCTTCTTCGACGAGATTTCCGGGCGGCTGGCCGAAGGCGGCCGGGTGGAGCTGCGCGGTTTCGGCGCCTTCTCGACTCGCGCGCGCGATGCCCGCCAGGGCCGCAATCCCCGCACCGGCGAGGCCGTGCACGTCGAGGCCAAGCGGGTGCCCTATTTTCGTCCCGGCAAGGAAATGCGCCGGGTTCTGAACGAGCGATAGCGCCCGCCCCTCGCCGCTGCGCCATTGCGCGAACCCGGCGCGCGCCCTAGCCACATCCGCAGCCAGTGCGGCGCGGGTGTGGCGGAATGGTAGACGCCGGGGACTTAAAATCCCCTGAGCTTTGCTCGTGTGGGTTCGAGTCCCACCGCCCGCACCAGTTTCGACTAGAGAAAATCATCCGGGGGATGATTTTCCGTCGAAACTCCCGAGCGAAGCGAAGGGGTGCGCGAGAACACAAAACCATCCGGGGGATGGTTTGGCTCGAAACTCCCTAGCGACAGCGCAACGCAGTCATCGCGGCCAGCGCCGCGTTACGCCTTTTCCCCTAGTTCGACGGCAGGGCGATGACAGCAAATCGCGCCGCATGAGGCGGCGAAGCCCAGCGGCGGCTGGCAGCGCAGGGGAACGGGCGATGGACGTCGCGGCAACCGACATGGGAGCGGAAGCGCAACAGCTGAACGCCGCGGATGGCGAACAGCGCGCCGCGCCGCGGTTCTTTTCGCTCATCCGCGCGGCGAAGCTCGTTTCGGCCCAGGGCGAGTTCATCTGCGTGGTGCGCGACGTATCCTCGGCCGGCGTGCGCTTGCGATGCTTTCATACGGTCCCGCGCGAGCCGGCGATGGCTCTCGAGCTGCAGAACGGCGACCTCTTCGAGATCGAGCGCGTTCGTCAGGACGGTGAGGAGGCGAGCTTTCGCTTCGCCTCCGAAGTGCCCGTCGAGCGGCTGGTGCAGGAATCCTCGCTCTACCCGCGCCGCCCGCTGCGGCTCAATATCGCCATGCCGCTCTCGCTGCGCGCGCAGGGCGGGCGGGTCGCCGCCGTGACGCAAAACCTCTCCCAGCAAGGCTGCCGTGTCGATATCGAGCGCCCCCTGGCGATCGACCAGAAGGTAATCGTCGAAACTCCGCACCTCCCCGACATTCGCGCCAGGGTGCGCTGGCGCCGCGACGGCGAGAGCGGCCTGGTTTTCGACGACACTTTCGCATTACGCGACTTCGCGATCCTTGCCGCGCGGCTGCAATGCCCGCAACTGGCGGCGGCTTGATCGCGGCGCGGAGAATTACCGGACCGTCTTAACCCATCGCTAACCAGTTTCCTTCATTCCGGCCCTCGACACCAAGTGGGGGCGTTTACGACATGGCTGGAAAGCGACAAGAACTTGCCGTCGATGTGGCGATCGTCGGGGCAGGGCCGGCGGGGCTGACGGCGGGCTATCTGCTGACCAGGCAGGGCAAGAGCGTCGCGATCGTCGAAAAGGATGCGACCTATGTCGGCGGCATCAGCCGCACCGTCGAGCACGAGGGCTACCGCTTCGACATCGGCGGGCACCGCTTCTTCTCGAAGAGCCAGCAGGTCGTCGATCTGTGGAACGAGATCCTGCCCGACGACTTCATCCAGCGCCCGCGGATGAGCCGCATCTATTACGAGGGCAAGTTCTACAGCTACCCGCTGCGCGCGTTCGAGGCGCTGTCGAACCTTGGGGTGCTGCGCTCGACCGCGTGCATGATCAGCTATGGCCTTTCCAGGCTGTTTCCGATCCGCGACGTGAAGAGCTTCGAGGACTGGACCAGCAACCAGTTCGGCAGACGCCTCTATTCGATCTTCTTCAAGACCTACACCGAGAAGGTGTGGGGCATGCCCTGCAACGAGATGAGCGCCGACTGGGCCGCGCAGCGCATCAAGGGCCTCAGCCTGTGGGGCGCGGTGACCGACGGGCTCAAGCGCTCGCTCGGCCTCAACAAGCGGCCCAACGACGGACGGGCGGTCAAGACCCTGCTCGAGAGCTTCCGCTACCCGCGGCTTGGCCCCGGCATGATGTGGGACGCCGCGCGCGACAGGATCGTCGCCACCGGCAAGGGCCAGGTGCTGATGGGCCACGCCCTCAAGCAGCTCGCCAGCGACGGGGCAGCCGGCTGGCGCCTGTCGGCCGAAGGGCCCGTGGGCGAGGTGGTGATCCGCGCCGCGCACGCGATCAGCTCGGCGCCGATGCGCGAGCTTGCCGCGCGCCTCCATCCGCTTCCCGCGACCACGCTCCAGGCCAACAACCTCAAATACCGCGACTTCCTGACCGTGGCGCTGATGGTCGAGGGTGAGGATCTGTTTCCCGACAACTGGATCTACATTCACGACAGCAAGGTGAAGGTCGGCCGCGTGCAGAACTTCCGCAGCTGGTCGCCCGAAATGGTCCCCGACGAGACGATGGCCTGCGTCGGCCTCGAATATTTTTGCTTCGAGGGCGACGGCTTGTGGTCGATGTCGGACCACGGCCTCGTCGAACTCGCGACCGCCGAGATGAAGACGCTCGGACTGCTCGACCCGAGCAAGGTCAAGGGGGGCGCGGTGGTCCGGCAGGAGAAGGCCTATCCCGTCTACGACGAGGACTACGCCGCCAATGTCGAGGCGCTGCGCCGCGAGCTCGAAGAACGGCACCCGACGCTGCACCTGGTGGGTCGCAACGGCATGCACCGCTACAACAACCAGGATCACGCGATGATGACCGCGATGCTGACGGTCGAGAACATCCTCGCCGGTGCGCGCATCTACGACACCTGGTGCGTCAACGAGGACGCCGAATATCACGAGGCCGGCGACGAGGGCGCGGAGAAGCGTATCGCCGCCCGCGGAACCAAGACGGTTAGCGAGGATCAGGCCGCCGCGCTCGCCTCGGTCCGCGAGGTGCCGACGCGCATCGCCGCCGCCCGCGAAGCGGCTTGAGCCGGGCCGGGGGGCAGACATCGTGGATCAGCTGACGCAGCTCCTGCGCCAAGCCGCCGACCGCTTGGTTCCTGGGCGCTATATCGCGGCGAGCGCGGTGGCGCTGGGCTTCGACATGGGCAGCTTCCTCGTGCTGCTCGCGGTGGGGATGCACGCCGCATCGGCCTCGGCCCTGTCCTATTCGCTCGGCATCGTTGTGCACTGGTTCATCTCCAGCCGCGCGGTGTTCGTCGCCGGCGTGGCCGAGCGCGGTCCGGCGCGCACGCGGCAGAAAGCCTTGTTCGTCGCCTCGGCGCTGATCGGTCTCGCGCTCACCGCCGGCATCGTCGGACTCGGCTCCGCGATCGGCGTCGATCCGCGGCTCGCCAAGCTGGCGGCGGTCGGGGTGAGCTTCGTCGCCACCTGGCTGCTGCGCGCGCGCATCGTGTTCGCGGTCTGATCCGGTGGTTACCGCGATGGCCGCCGATCCCGCCGGGGCAGCTATTTCGCGCGACCGGCCAGCCGAAAGGCCCGCTGCCCGGTGGTGGTTTCCCGCCATTGTCGTCTGGGGCGCGATCTGGGCGGCCTTTTTCATCGCCAACAGCAAGCTGGTGGCGCGCATGGAGTTTCGCGATCCCGACGATGAGCTGCGGCTGGTGCAGGTCCGCGACCTCATCGCCGGACAGGGCTGGTTCGACCTTCATCAATACCGCGTCGATGCGGCGGGTGGCGGCGTGCTCATGCACTGGTCGCGCCTCGTCGATGCTCCTATCGCCGGGCTGATCGCGCTGCTGCGCCCGATGATCGGGCAAGGCGCCGCGGAACAGGTGGCGCTGGTCGCCATTCCCGCCCTCACCCTGCTCGCGATCGTCCTGCTCGTCGGGTGGATGGCGTCGCGCACGATCCCGTCGAACGCGCGCGTGCTGGCGATGGCCTGCGTGGCCTTTGCCGCGCCAGCGATGATGCAGTTGCTGCCGATGCGGATCGACCATCACGGCTGGCAGATCGCGCTGGCGCTGGGAGCGGTGGCGGCGTGCCTCGATCCCGACCAGCGGCGCGGCGGCTTCCTGTCGGGCGCGGCGCTGGCGGCGTGGATGGCGATCTCGTTCGAAGGCTTGCCCTTCTCCGCATGGTTCGTCGCGGTGCTGGGATTGCTGGCGCTGGTCGATCTGTCCGCCCGCCCGCGGCTGGTCGCCACGATGCAATCGCTGGCGGCCAGCTCGACCGTTCTCTTCCTCGCGACGCGCGGGATCGGCGATCTCGCGCAGCACTGCGATGCGATCGCGCCGGTGCACCTCGCCATTTTCGTCTGGGGCGCCCTGGCGATCGGCCTTCCCGGCTATCTCTGGCCGAAATCCCGCCTCGCCCTTCTTGGCGGCTTCGCCATCGCGGGTGCGGGTGCGCTGGCGCTTGTCGGCGTGCTCGCGCCGCGGTGTGCGACCGGCACCTTCGATATGCTAGACCCGGTGGTGCGCGGCTTCTGGTATGACAATGTCGCCGAAGGAAAGCCGCTGACGGGGGCGGTATGGCCGTTGATCGCGCAATATGCGCTGCCCCCGCTGATCGCGCTTGCCGTGGCCGTCAGGCTTGCGATGCGCGCGGAGGGTCCATTGAAACGCTGGTGGATCGCCTATGCCCTGTTTCTCGGTGGCGCGCTTGCGATCGGGATTGCCGTCACGCGCGCAGCCTCGATCGCCGGCATTCTCGCCGCGCTGCCGCTGGGATGGCTGGTCGCGAACCGGCTGGGGGCGCTGAAGCGGCCGAGCAATCCCGTCCTTCGCGCGGGCGAGCTGGTCGCCACCGCCGCGCTCATCTTCTGCGTGCTGGTTCCAGCGGTCCCGGTGGCCGCGATCGAGCGACTGACGACTCCGCCTACCGACCATACGCCGGAACCGGGTACGACGGTCGCCTGCACAGCGCGCCATGCCCGCCAGGCTTTCGACGCGCTGCCTCCGGGCGGAATTCTGGCCCCGCTCGACTTCGGACCGAATATTCTGGCCAATTCGCGCATGAGCGTTCTTGCCACCGGCCATCATCGCGGCGCGAAGGCGATGCGCGAGGTCATCGATGCCTTCAGCGGTTCCCCCGACCGAGCCCGGTCGATCGCGGCGAGGCATGGGCTGCGCTATGTCGTCATCTGCCCCAAAGTGCAGGAAATGGCGCTTTACCGGGAGCGCGCGCCCAACGGCTTTGCGGTGCAGCTGCTCGCGGGAAATGCCCCCGCGTGGCTGCGGCCGGTCCCGCTGCCGAAGGCCTCCGGCCTCAGGATGTGGGAACTCGTGGAGTAGGCTCCGGCGTCAGGCGGGCTTGAAGGTCAGCGCGACGCCGTTGATGCAGTGGCGCTTGCCGGTTGGCCTGGGGCCGTCGTCGAAGATATGTCCGAGATGCCCGCCGCAGTCGGCGCAATGGACTTCGGTGCGCGGATACACCAGCTTGCGGTCGGTCCTGGTCCCCACCGCGCCCGGGATCGCTTCCCAAAAGCTGGGCCAGCCGGTGCCGCTGTCGAACTTGGTGCGCGAGGCATAGAGCGCGTTGCCGCAGCCGGCGCAGGCGAACAGCCCCTTGCGCTTCTCCCGGTTGAGCGGGCTCGAGAAAGGGCGGTCGGTCGCCTCCTGCCGCAGCACGGCGAACTGTTGCGGAGTCAGGCGCTTGCGCCAGTCGGCCTCGCTGCGGGCGACGGGGAAACTCTTGGCCTCCGCGGGCGTGACGCCGCAAGCGCCGAGCGCGCCGAGCGCGCTACCAAGCCCGAGAAAGGCCATAAACGAGCGGCGCGATGAAGCCGAGAACACCATGATTCTCGGTGTCATCCAGACATCCTGAACACCCACCGAACAGCACCCGACAAGCACGAAGTAACTGCCGACGATCAGAACGTCGTGACCTCCACCTCCAGCTTGCGGAACCCGTGTACGAAATTCGCCCGCACCCGCTCGACATCGCCCGCGACATGCACCCGCATCCGCCGGGCGTGCATCTCCTCCAGCAGCACGCGGAGCTGCATTTCGGCAAGGCGGGCGCCGACGCAGCGGTGGATGCCGTAGCCGAAGCTGAGGTGCCGCCGGGCGTTCTCGCGCCGGAGGTCGAGCGTGTCGGGGTCCGCGAACACCTCCTCGTCGCGGTTGGCGGAGAGGTACCACAGGACCAGCCGGTCGCCCTTCCCGATCCGCTCGCCGAACAGCTCGGTGTCCTCGGTGGCGGTGCGGCGCATGTGGGCGAGCGGGGTCTGATAGCGGATGCACTCCTGCACAGCATTGGGGATCAGCGAAGGATCCTCCTCGAACGCCTTGCGCTGGTCGGGGAACCTGTCGAGCGCGTGGACGATGCCGCTCATGGTGTTGCGGGTGGTGTCGTTGCCGCCGACGATCAGCAGCACCAGATTGCCCATGAACTCCTGCGGCTCCATCTGGTTCATGGCCTCGGAGTGGAGCATCATCGAGATGAGGTCGTCGCCCCCCGGATTGTTGGCGCGCTCCATCCACAGCATCTGGAAATAGGCCGCCATCTCCTGCAGCACCGCCCGCCGCTCCTCGTCGAGGCCGGGGACCAGCGCGATCTCTGTGTCGCCGGCCCAGTCGGACCAGAAGGTCAGGAGTTGCCGATCCTGCCAGGGGAAGCCGAACAGGATCGCGAGCATGCCGGTGGTGAGCTCGATCGAGACCTTCTCGACCCAGTCGAAGGTTTGCCCGCGCGGCAGGCTGTCGAGCAGCTCGCCGGTGCGGGCACGAATTGCGCCTTCCATGTCGGCCATCGCGCTCGGGGTGAACTTGGGCGCCACGGTGCGGCGCTGGCCGGTGTGCTTGGGCCGGTCCATGGCGATGAACATCGGCAGCTCGAAGCGGGTGCGCCCGCTCTCGGCGAGCTGCTCGTCGGTGGGGCGCGGGATGATGGTGATCCCGCCGTATTCCCAGCTCGAGGAGAACAGCTCGGGCAGCGCCTCGATATGCGCCACCGCCTTGTGCCCGACCACGTTCCAATGCGCGCCGAACGGGCTCTGCTCGACATAGTGAAGCGGCCCCTTTGCCCGCATGGCGGCGAAGATCGGCTGCCAACGGTCCTCGACATAGATAGCCGAATCGCTGACGTCGTTGGGATCGGGGTGATCCCAGTGGATCTCGGGATGCTCGGCCAGATGCTTGACCAGCGCATCATAGGCGCGCGGCTCGGTGCGGAATTTGGGCTTGTCGGCGGCAAGCGTGGCCATGTCTTTCTCCCGTCGGGCGACTCCATCGGCGGGCCGCCTCGTCCGGAAGAATGCTGCACTAACTTACAGGCGAGTCAACAGTGCGTTGCTTGTCGCAACTCATCGGAGGTTGGCACCGGTAGGTGCACACAAAGGCACAAAGAGGTCTGCGCGCGCCGCGGCTTTCCGCGGTCAATCGCATCGTGGGCGCCCAGAAGGCGGCGTTGCCGCAGGAATCACCCCCTTTGTGTCTTTGTGTGAAAAAACCGAAAGCACTTTGCGCCTGCGCGCGCGCCGGCCTTGCCCGATTTCATCACCCGCCGCTTGAAGAGCGCGGCACCCGCGCGGGTGAAGACCACGACCCACAGGCCCTGCCACGCCAGTGCGAGCGCGTGCGGCCACAGCGGCTCGGCGAGCGCCGCGCGCGCCAGCATCGCGAAAGGACCGGAGAGCGGGAAGGCGAGCGCGCCGATCTCAAACCACGAGCCGGGCGCCGTAAGCGCATAGGCGGCGATGAAGAACACCACCAGTTGCAGCATGGTGACCGGCATCGAGAGCGTCTGCACCTCGCGCACCGTGGTCGCGAGCGCGCCGATCGACAGGAACAGCGCGCCGAGCAGCAGATAGGCCATGGCGAAATAGGCGATGCCGAGCGCGATGAAGGCGGGCCAGCCGACCGCCGGGGCGGGCAGGCTGGCCAGCACCTCGCCGTTCGCCAGCGCGAACAGGCCCGCGCCCGCGCCCCACACCGCGATGCCGACGAAGCTGACGCCGAGCATGGCGAAGAGCTTGCCCATGAACACCGCGTCCATCGGGATCGCGGCGGCCAGCACCTCGATGATCTTGTTGGCCTTCTCCTCGACCAGATTGGAGAGCACCATGCCGGCGAGCAGCATGGTGAGGAGGAACAGCAGCAATTGGCCCGCCTGCGCGGTGCGGATGCGGTCGGTGCGCGCCGCGGCGGTGCTCTGCTGGACAACGGCAATGGCGACCGGTGCGAAGGCGACCTCCGCGCTCCCCGCCGCCTGCGCCGCGACCAGGCCCACGGCGCCGCTCCAGCGGTCGAGCTCGCCCCGAGGCCCGGTCAGCTGGGGGGAGGCCGGCGTACCTGTGACGACGGCGGCATAGCCCTTGCCCTGCTCGGCCAGGATCGCCCGCGGGTCGCCTTCGGGTACGGGCGAGAAATTGGGGATCGCATCGGCGAGCCGCGGGCCGATGGCGTTGGCGGCCTCGACCATCCTGTCATTGTCGCCCGGCGCCATCGCCACCGCCACGACATTGGTCTGCACGGTCCGCTCGACCTTGCTGCCGACGCTGCCCGCGAGCGCGCCGACCGCGAGCGGGAACAGCGGGCCGAGCAGGAAGAAGAAGAACGCCCGGCTGAACAGGATGGCGAGGAAATCGCGGCGTGCGATCACCCACGCGGCCTGGAGCGCGGAAAGGCGGGCGGAGGGGAGAGCTTCCGTCAATTGCCTACTCTCCAAGCCAAAGCCCGTTCGCATCGAGCGAAGTCGAGATGCGCGGCGCAGGGTGTCTCGACTTCGCTCGACACGAACGGAGACGGTGAGGATTGGGGGTCGCTCATCGCCGCGCCTCGTCCTTGTTTTCTTCGAGCGCGCGCGCGGCGGCCTCGCCGGCGATGGCGACGAAGGCGTCGTGGAGGCCGGCGCGTTCGATCGAGAGCGAGAGCACGCCGGCCTCGCCCTCGATCAGCGCGCGCAGCAGCGCCTCGGTTCCGCTCTCGGGTAGCGGGAAATACCAGAAGTGGCTGCCGCTGTCCCTGGCGTCGTGCCTGGCGTCGCCGGGTAGCGCGGCGCGCCAGCGCCCGTCGGCGCGCGCGGTTTCGAGCCGGACCTGCGCCGGAATGCGGTCGCGCGCGACATCCACCGATCCGGCATAGGGCACCCTGCCGCCCGCGATGATCGCGACCTCGTCGCAGAGCCGCTCGGCGTGGTGAATGACATGGGTCGAGAAGATCGCGGTCGCGCCCTCGGCGGCGAGATCGCGGATCAGCAGCTCGAGCTTGCCCTGGTTGATCGCGTCGAGGCCGGAGAATGGCTCGTCGAGCACCACCAGCCGCGGGCGGTGGACCAGCGTCCCGAGCAGTTGCACGGTCTGCGCCATGCCCTTGGACAGCTGCCGGATCTGGCGGTCGATGGCATGACCCATGCCGTGCTTCCCGAGCAGCTCGCGCCCGCGCGCGCGGCCCTCGGCGAGCGGCAGGCCGCGCAGAGCGCCGAGGAAGGCGATGGCCTCGTCGCACTTCATCGACGGGTAGAGCCCGCGTTCCTCGGGGAGATAGCCGATAAGCCGCGCGATCTCGTGCGGGCGGTCGTGGCCGAAGACGCGGCGCACGCCCTCGTCGGGGTCGATGATGCCGAGCAGCATCCTGAGCGTGGTGGTCTTGCCCGCGCCATTGGGGCCGAGAATGCCGTAGATCGCGCCCTCGGGCACCGATATGTCGATGCCGTCGACCGCGAGCGTTTTGTCGAAGCGCTTGACCAGCCCACGCGCCTCGATCGCGAGCGGGCGGGAGGCGAGGGGTATCGGGTTTGAGTCTCGCATCGTCGGCATCGGCTCGGTAAGCATCGGCGCGCGATAGGGCTTGGCCGTGAACGAGGGCGACAGCAAGTTTGGTTAACGGCGAACTTCAGGCCGATTTGCGCGCGGAGGCGCTGGCGCTCGGCTTTGCGGTCGTGGGGTTCGCCCGCGCCGCGGGTTATGCACGCCAGGGGGAGCGGCTTGAGGAGTGGCTGGGCGAGGGACGCCACGGCAGCATGGAATGGATGGAGGCCCGCAAGGGCGAGCGCGCCACGCCGCAGGGGCTGTGGCCGGAGGCGCGCAGCGTGATCGCGCTCGCGATGAGCTACGCGCCGCGGACCGATCCTTTCGCGCTCGCCCGAGCAAGCGAGAAGGCGCGCATCTCGGTCTATGCCCAGGGACGCGATTACCACGAGGTGATCAAGAAGGCATTGAAAGCGCTGGCCCGCTGGCTGGTGGCGCGCGCGCCGGAAAGCGAGCTCAAGGTTTTCGTCGATACCGCGCCGGTGATGGAAAAGCCGCTCGGCGAGGCGGCGGGGATCGGCTGGCAGGGCAAGCACACCAATCTGGTCGGCACCAGCCACGGGAGCTGGCTGTTCCTCGGCGCGATCTACACCACCCTGGAGTTCGCGCCCGACGGGCCGCACCCCGACCGCTGCGGAAGCTGCCGCGCCTGCCAGGATGCCTGTCCGACGGCCGCCTTCCCCGCGCCCTATCAGCTCGATGCGCGGCGCTGCATTTCCTATCTCACCATCGAGCACAAGGGCCCGGTGGCGGAGGAATTCCGGGTTGCGATGGGCAACCGCATCTACGGCTGCGACGATTGCCTGGCGGTGTGCCCGTGGAACAAGTTCGCCTCCGCCGCGCAGGCGCATGCGAAATTCCTCCCGCGAGAGGAGCTGGTGGCGCCGGACCTGTCCGCGCTCCTTGGGCTCGACGATGCGGCCTTCCGCCAGCTGTTCTCCGGCAGTCCGATCAAGCGCATCGGCCGCGACCGTTTCGTGCGCAACTGCCTTTACGCGGCGGGGAACAGCGGCTCGGTGGCGCTGCTCCCGCAAGTCCAGGCGCTGACGGGCGATCCCGATCCGGTGGTGGCGGACGCGGCGCGGTGGGCGGCGGGCCGGCTTCAAGAATCTCCCCCGTTGGGGGAGGTGGCGTGAGCGTAGCGAGCGCCGGAGGGGGCCGGTGTGCACTTCAACAGGCCCCCTCCGGCCGTCGCTGCGCTCCGGCCCTCTCCCCCAGAGGGGGAGGGCCTGACAACCTCAAAGCAAATCCTTGAGGCTCACCTCGCTGTCCGCGAGCAGCTCGGGCGCCACCGCCGCGCGGGCCTCGACCAGCTTGCGGCCCTGCGCGTAGTCGCGGGTGCGGTTCACGCAGTCGAGCGCGATCACCTTGCCCTCGCGCAGATAGACGACCGAGAAACTGCGCTGCTCGATGCTGCCGCGGATCACCTCGGCATCGTGGCCCAGCGACAGGCCAACGGTCTGGAGCCTGAGATCGTACTGGTTCGACCAGAACCACGGCAATGCGTCATAGGCCTGGTCCTCGCCCACGATCCCGCGCGCCGCGCAGACCGCCATGTCATGCGCGTTCTGAACCGATTCGAGGCGGATGATGGCATTGGCGGCATAGGGATTGGCGTGCGCGGCGCAGTCCCCGATGGCGTAGATGTCGTCGAGCGTGGTGCGGCAGAACTCATCGACGTCGACCCCGTTCGAACCCGAGGCGCCGGCGGCGATCAGCGGGCCGACGGCGGCGACGATGCCGATGCCGACGATCACGATCTCGGCCGGAATGGTGTCTCCCGCGCTCGTGAGTACCCCGGTTACGCGGCCTTCCGTGCCCTCGATCCGCTCGATCCCGGTTTCTAGACGGACGTCGATTCCCTGCCGGCGATGTTCGTCGAGGAAGAACGCGCCGAGCGTTTCGCCCGCTACCCGCGCAAGCAGGCGCGGCTGGAGCTCGAGCAGGGTGACGCCGCAGCCGAGCTTCCTGAGCACCGCCGCCGCCTCGAGCCCGATATAGCCGCCGCCGACCACCACCACCCGACGCGCCCCCGCGTCGAGCTCGGCGCGCAGCGTATCGACGTCGGTGCGGTGGCGCACGGTGTGGATGCCCGCGAGGTCGCCGCCGGGGCAGGACAGCCGCCGCGCGTCGCCCCCACCGGCCCAGATCAGCTTGCGGTAGCCAATCCGCGCGCCGTCGCCGGTGACGACCTCGTGCGCCTGCCAGTCGATCTCGGTAACATTGGTGCCGAGCCTCAGACCAATGCCGCGCTCGGCCCAGAAGGGCTCGGGCCGGATCAGGATACGCTCGAGCGGTTTCTCGCCCGCGAGGTAATCCTTCGACAGCGGCGGGCGCTCATAGGGTGGGGTGCGGTCGCGGCTGAGCATGAGGATCGCGCCTTCGTGCCCGGCCTGACGCAGCGCGATCGCGGCCTGCGCGCCGCCGTGCCCCGATCCCACGATCACCACCTCTGCGTTGTCCATGAGCTGGCTCTACCGCCCCAACAGGTTGCGCGCCATGCTCGCGATCTGGGCGAGCATGGCGGGCGCGACATCGCCCTGGGCCCGCGCCCGGCCGATTATCGCGCGAAACCGGCGAATCGCTTCCGCGTGTTCCTGGGCCCAATCGGCGACGGCGCCGACCGGCTCGCTCTTGGCGCCCTTGCGGCGCGACAGGCGGCGCAGGAAGTCGAGGCGCATCTGCTGGAAGTCGCGCGACAGGCCCGCGACCAGCAGCCGCTCCCACACATCGGACGGGTTCATCAGCGCGGAGGTGCTCTGCGCCCAGTCCAGCCCGATCCGTTCGCCCAGGTCGGTGAAGGCCGCGGTCAGCGCCCGGGCATCGATCCCGGCGGTTCGCGAGAGCGCGGCGAGGCCCACCGCCCCGTCGAGGTCGTAAAGCTGCGTGACTCTGGCGGCGAGCTTTTCGGGCGCCCCCATGCCGACGAACTCGGCCTTGAGCTTGTCCGATTGGCCGATCGACGCTTCGGTCAGCAGTTCCTTCTCGTCGGTCGAGAGCTGCGTCACGCGCTCGAGCAGGCTGGCGATCAGCTCGCCGGGAGGCATCGCGCCGGCGCCCACGCGGATGAGATCGGCCATCTGGCTCCGCAACGCCCCGGCGGTATGGCGGAACAGGTAGAGCCGGGCGTTCTCGGGCATGCTGGCGGTTTCCAGCTCGGCCCACAGCTCGCCCGCACCGAACAGCTTGTCCGCCGCCACGAAAGCCGCGCAGACGTCGTCCAGTCCGACCCCTTCCTCCTCCGCCAGTTCGAAGGGGTGGACGATGCCCATCCGGTTGACCAAACGATTGGCCAGCTCGGTCGCGACGATCTGGCGGCGCAGCCGGTGCTCCTCGATCTGGCGCCTGTAGTCCTTCCGCATGGCCGAGGGGAAATAGGCGATCGGCAGATCCGACAGGCTCGGATCGTCGGGCAGCGCGCTTGCCTCGATCGCATCCTGCAGCACCAGCTTGGTCGATGACAGCAGCACCGCCAGCTCGGGCCGGGTCAGTCCGAAGCCGTCGGCGGCGCGGCGTTCCAGAACATCGCGGGGCGCCAGACCTTCGGTTTGCCGATCGAGCATTCCGCGATCTTCCAGCGCCTCGATCAGGCGCAATTGCGGCGGGACGGCCGCGGCGCCGCCCTGTTCGCCGATCGACAGCGCCAGCGCCTGCAGCCTGTTGTCCTCGAGCACGAGGCCGGCGACCTCGTCGGTCATTCGCGCCAGCAGCTTCACCCGCCTGGCTTCGGTCAGCTTGCCCGCGCGCTTGGCGGCGGCGAGGGCGATCTTGATGTTGACCTCGTGGTCCGAGCAATCGACGCCCGCCGAATTGTCGATGAAATCGGTGTTGATCCGCCCGCCATGCAGCGCGAATTCGATGCGCCCGGCCTGGGTGACGCCCAGGTTGGCGCCCTCGCCGACGACCTTGGCGCGCAAGCCGGCGGCATCGACGCGCAGCGCGTCGTTGGACGGATCGCCGACCTGGACGTTGTTTTCCGCGCTTGCCTTCACATAGGTGCCGATGCCGCCGAACCACAACAGATCGACCGGCGCCGCGAGAATGGCGGCGATCAGCGCCTCGGGCTCGAGCTCGCTGGCCTCGACACCGAGCGCGTCCTGCGCCGGCTTCGACAGCCCGATCGTCTTGGCGTCGCGCGGGAAGACCCCTCCGCCCTTCGAGATCAGTGTCTTGTCGTAGTCGTCCCAGCTCGAGCGCGGCAGCTCGAACATCCGTGCCCGTTCCTTCCAGCTCGCCGCGGGATCGGGATGGGGATCGAGGAAGATGTGACGGTGATCGAAGGCCGCGACCAGCTTGATGGCCTTGCTGAGCAGCATGCCGTTGCCGAACACGTCGCCCGACATGTCGCCGCAGCCCGCCACCCGCACCGGCTCGGTCTGCACATCGACGCCCATTTCGAGAAAGTGGCGCTGCACCGAAATCCAGGCGCCCTTGGCGGTGATGCCCATCGCCTTGTGGTCGTAACCGTTCGAGCCCCCGCTCGCGAAGGCGTCGTCGAGCCAGAAGTCGCGGGCTTCGGCGATGGCGTTGGCGACGTCGGAGAACCTGGCGGTGCCCTTGTCGGCGGCGACGACGAAATAGGGATCCTCGCCGTCGCGGATCACCACCTTGTCGGGGTGGACGACCTTCGTGCCCGCGATATTGTCGGTCACCGACAGCAATGTGCGGATGAAGACCTGGTAGCTGGCCTGGCCTTCGGCCGCCCAGCCGTCGCGGTCCTGCGCGGGGTCGGGCAATTGCTTGGGGTAGAAGCCGCCCTTGGCGCCGGTCGGCACGATCACCGCGTTCTTGACCCGCTGCGCCTTCATCAGCCCCAAGACCTCGGTGCGGAAGTCGTCGCGACGGTCGGACCAGCGCAGGCCCCCGCGCGCGATCGGCCCGGCGCGCAGATGGATGCCCTCGACCCGGCGCGAATAGACCCAGATCTCGCGCCACGGAATCGGCTTGGGGAGGCCGGGAACGAGCTGGGATTCGATCTTGAAGGCGAGCGCTTCCTCGCCCGCGGGCGCGAAGGCGTTGGTGCGCAGGATGGCCTCGATCAGAGCCTGGTAATGGCGCAGCAGACGGTCGTCGTTGATCGCGGCGACACGCGCCAGCCCGCGCCGGATCGCCGTGCGCGCCTCGTCCTGGGCGGCCGCGCGGTCGCCGGCGAAGGCCGGATCGTGGCTGGCGGTAAACAAGGAGACCAGGGCGCGGGCGATTTCGGGCGCGCGCGCCAGCGCGTCGACCACCGTGTAGATCGTGAAGCCGACCCCGGCCTGGCGCAGATAGCGATAGAAGGCGCGCAGCCAGTTGGCCTCGCGCGCCGTCAGCCCGACCTCGGGCACCAGCCGGTTGAAGCTGTCGTTCTCGGCCTCGCCGTTGAGCACCGCCGCGACGGCTTGCTCGATCGCCCCGGCGCGGGCCACGAGGTTCTCCGCCTCGACCCCCGGGGCAAGCGCGAGCCGGAAATCGTGGATCGTCCCGAGCCGCCCTTCGTCGAGCTCGGTGGGCATCTCGGTCAGCACGTGGAAGCCGAAATTCTCCAGCGTCGGCACCGCGTCGGACAGCGGCAGGCTGCCTTCGGCCTGGTAGAGCTTGAGGCGCAGGCAGGCGGGCTGTTCGTCCTCGCAGTAATAGAGCCGCGCATCGCGCTCGCGCCCGCCGTCGATGTCGTCATGGCTGCCCAGCGCGCGCAACCGCGCGATGTCGAGCGCGGCTTCGCGTGGGCCGTGGCGGCCGCGGAATGCGGTCGGGAAAGCCTCCGCCCAGCGCAGCGCCAGCGCGGCCGCGCGCCCCGGCTCGACCAGCGCGGAGAGCTCCCCCTCGACCGCCTCGTTCCAGCCGCGCAGCAGTCTCTGAAGCTGCGCGTCGAGCACGCTTTCCCTGGGCGCGGCGCTGCCGTCGCGAATGTCGAGCACGAACCGCAGCAGCGCCAGATTGCCGCCTTCGACCTCCAGGCTCCAGTCGAGCAGCTCCGCCTCGGCGCCGTCTTCGAGGAGAGTCTGGATTTCGAGCCGCACCTGCGTCGAGAGCAGGTCGCGCGGCAACCACACGAAGGCGAACAAATGGCGTTTGAGCGGGGCCTCGACCAGCACCAGCCGCGGTCGTGGCCGGTCGACCAGGCTCATCATCGTGGTGGCGACCCGCTCGACGTCCTCCTCCTGGAACCCGATCAGCAGATCGTGCGGCAGCGCCGTCAGCGCATGGACCAGCGCCTTGCCGGTGTGACCGCCTTCGTCGAACTCGAGCCGGCGCATGACCCTGTCGAGCTCGGCGCGCAGCCGCGGCACGTTGCGCGGCGCGGCGGCCAGGCCGGCGCTGGTCCAGACTCCGGCGTGAAGCGACAGCGCGACGATCCTGCCGTTCTCC
>Ga0307492_10000260_pt1 | contig 22863 bp, 17 predicted proteins | sample SI3LmetaG_FD_202365 | JGI IMG/M metagenome (GOLD analysis project Ga0307492, IMG submission 202365) | Sea-ice brine microbial communities from Beaufort Sea near Barrow, Alaska, United States - SI3L | ecosystem: Environmental > Aquatic > Marine > Coastal | place: USA: Alaska | collected 2017-05-06 | reverse complement strand
CGTGTGATGAAAACAACACATCAGACACATAAGACATGTCAGGCACTTTAGGAAAAGATTTAATTGATTTCCAATCCTTGCCTCCATTAGCCGTTGTACTAATAACGCCATCGTCTGAGCCCACCATTATTAATCCTTGTTGTAATGGACTCTCAGAGATACCAATTAAACTGCCATACATAGAAGTTGATTTGTTTTTAGCCACAGAATCAACACTCCATATTCGGCCCATCACTTCTAATTTGTTGCGGTCAATTTTTTGGGTTAAATCTGGACTAATGATAGTCCATGAATCACCACGATCATCTGACTGAAATAATTTTTCAGCCGCATAAAAAAGCCGGGTGTTGCTGTGTGGACTAATAATTAAAGGCGTGTTCCAATTCCACTTATAGGCATTTTCGTCTTTTTGTGGGTGAGGTGTAATGTATAAACGCTGATCCGTTCGGCGATCTACACGCGCAAGTCCACCATATTGGTATTGGGCGTAAACGGTGTTTGGGTCATTGGGGTCGATTTGAGATTTGTAACCATCGCCGCCCAAAATAATGTCCCAATCTGCATTGGTGACACCATGAACTTTATTAGTACGAGACGGGCCGCATAGAGAATTGTTATCTTGGGTTCCGCCACAAACATTATAAAATGGTTCGGCATTGTCGGGCGTAATTCTATAGAATTGAGCAATCGGTAAATTTTGTACATGCCTCCAGGTTTGGCCTCTGTCATAGGTTTCATAAATACCACCATCACCGCCAATGTACAAATGTTCTGTATTATCTGGATCGATCCACAACGCATGGTCATCAACATGACGGTATTTGTCAGACAGTTTTTTCCAAGTTTTACCAGCATCTTCAGAAACACTGGTAAAAGTACTTAAAGAATAAACGCGATCAGGATTTTTAGGATCAACTACCAATTCATTATAATATTGTGGACTGCTAGCCATGTAGCTGGATTGTTTAGTAAATGAGACACCAAAATCATCCGATAAAAATACCCCTTGCTCTTCTTTGTTTGACTCTACAATCGCATAAATTCGGTTAGGCTTTGAAGGCGCCCCAATTAAGCCAATACGCCCCATCTGGTCTTTAGGTAATGAAGATTTAACTTCCGTCCATGTAGCTCCACCATCGCTGGTTCTGTGGATTCCACTGCCAGGCCCGCCATTAATAAGCACCCAAACATGTCTGCGGCGTTGATAAGAACTGGCCACGATATTATCTGGATTTTTTGCATCAACGATAAATTCATTCACACCGGTGTATTGATCAATTTTAAGTATTTTTTCCCAGCTTGTGCCGCCGTTTATGGTTTTATATAAACCCCTATCACCACCATCACTCCACAAAGGCCCTTGGGCTGCTACCAGTACAGTATTTGAATCTTGAGGATGAACCCATATTTGAGAAATATGTCCTGAGTTTTTTAGCCCCATATTTTGCCAAGTTTTTCCGCCATCGATCGATTTATAAATACCATCACCAAAAGATACAGATCTTTGTGCATTATTTTCACCAGAACCCACCCATAAATTTAAAGGATCTGAAGGGTCCATTTTCATCGACCCAATAGAATAAGAACCTTCATTATCGAAGATAGGCTCCCATGTAATAGTATTGTTGGTAGTTTTCCACATATTTCCTGCAGCGGTTGTTACATAAAAAACATGTTTTTTATTAGGATGAAAGGCAAAGTCTGATATACGTCCAGAAATTAAAGCCGGTCCAATGTTTCTTAATGGTATGCCGGCTAATGGATTATCTTTTTTCTTATTATTATCTTTTGCAACACTTGCCAATGAAATGAGTACAAGACAAAATAACAAGACAGTTTTGCTATAAAGCTTCGACATATTAGGGTTCTCATAGTTAAATTCAATCATGATACTAGCAGAAAATAAGTTTTATAAAAGCATCCCTTCACCTAAGTGCCCTCAAAATCGCCAACCATCGCCACCATCTAAGTACGTCAGCCAAAGCAGCCGCCACATAAGTTAATGCACAAGCCTGTAAAACTTGTTTGATAGCCGGTAAGTATTCTTCGGGAACATACTCGCCTGTTTTCAAAATAGGCAGTGCTTTATTGAAACTAGCATCCCACTCTTCTGGCAGTATTGCTGCATATATCAAAACTGAAGACAATAACGTTAATAGGCCAATGACCGCGGTTAATCCAACTACGTGAGGTATCCGGATTATTGCCGTCACCATTGGCAAACCCATTAAGCAATATATCCCTACTTTCTGAATGATGTGCGCTTTCGGTAAATAACGTTTTCTTAATAAACTCACTTTTTCATTGCGGTTAAACTGTATCGCGTGACCAACTTCATGCGTCGCAACGGCAATGGCTGTTATCGATTTGTTATTCATGTAACTAGGGCTCAATCTAACCATATTTTCTTGTGGATCGTAGTGGTCGCCTCCTTCGTCTGTTGCCTCAACTTTTACGTTTTCTAGCTTAAACTCGCTTAAAAGGTGATTAGCTAACTCGCCGCCGGTTCCCGGCATTCCATCAAGTGCTTTATTATGCTTGGCTAGTACATATTTAACCCACCATTGAGGCGCTAATATAAGCAAAAAAACACATACAACTAGTATCACGATAAGCATTGGCTATAGTCACTATTGATTAAATTTAGGGTAATACGGCTATCGGTGTTAACCATATCATAATGAGTTAATGCAGACATTGGCTCATTCATGATAAATTGCTAGATTAAATCCTCTCAAACTGAATTAGGAAAGTAAAGGCTTGCCATTCACCCGAAATCAAAAATTTAGTTTACTGATTAGTCTTTATATTGCGCAAGGCTTACCTTATGGATTTTTCACTCAAACTTTACCCGTTTTATTAAGAGTCGAAGGCGTAGATTTGAAAACAATTGGTTTTAGTAGTGCTTTAGCTTTACCTTGGGCACTTAAGTTTTTGTGGGCACCTGCCGTTGATAAATACGGTTCCAGAAAATTTTGGATTTTGTGGTCAAATTTAATTGCTATTGCTTGCCTAATTGGCATGTCATTTTTAGAGCTACCTTTTATTGTCAATGAAGCCATTGTCATCCTATTTGCAGGTTTTTTTCTAATGAACTTATTTACTGCAACCCAAGACATTGCGACCGATGGATTAGCGGTTAATTTTTTGGCTGAAAATGAACGTGGCATTGGTAATGGTATTCAAGTTGCGGGGTATCGAGTAGGGATGATTCTCGGTGGGGGTCTATTACTTAGTTGGTTTACCGTTTTGGGATGGCAATACTCTCTTTGGATCCTCTCAGGCATATTTTTTATTAGCACATTACCCGTCATATTTTTTAACCAACGCAAATATAGTACTGAACAAGATAATCTCTCTTTTTCTGATTTTGTCGCATTTTTCAAGCTTCCTCATCTAGTGCTGTGGCTGGTGATCATCGTTATATATAAATTTGGTGATGCATTGGGTGGAGCAATGGTGCGTCCTTTACTAGTGGATTCAGGTTTTAGTATTAAAGATATCGCTCTTATCTTGGGAATTGCAGGTTTTTCCGCGGGACTTTTGGGAGCAATTGTTGGTGGATTTTTAGTCAACCAATTAGGAAGGTATAAATCGTTACTTATCTTTGCAATTATTCAAGCGTTTGCTGTTGCTGCTTGGGCTTTGCTATCTATAGAAAGTTTAGCATCGACAAAATTGATAGCAAAACCCATGGTTTATACGCTAAGCGCTTTAGAGCATTTTACAGGGGGCCTTGCAACAGCGGCACTTTTTACTGCCATGATGGATCATTGCCGAAAAGAATGTGCAGGAAGTGACTACACCATTCAAGCTTGTATTGTCGTCACAATGACAATTCTTGCATCAACTACCAGTGGAATATCGGCAACGGAATTAGGTTATACACTACACTTTGTTATTGCTGGAATATTGAGTTTAATGGTATTCCCTTTGATCATTAAATATAAAAGTTATTTTGTTTCTTGATTATAAAGTACTGTATTTAATCAAAAATATCCTCTCCAAAAATAATGTGTTCAATATCGAACACTTACATTTAATATGTTCATTATTGAACGATCAGCAACTCAAGCAACATTCAAAATTTTCACGTAACCTATTGTTTAAAAGTGTTTTTATTTATATTTACAGTTGGCGTAGTTATTGCTAAATACAACTGTAATATTTAATAAAAATCGAAAGTCGCAATGGATCAACCTCTATCACAATCCAATATTACTAAAAGACGAAATAGTTCTCGTTTGAAAATCGTCTATGCTTTACTAGTTGTGGCCTCACTGTTATTTTTTATACATTGGCTATTCACGCCTAGCGTTAAAATATCGAGTTTGCGAACCGCTAAAGTAAAAATCAGTTCGATTGCCTCGACTATCAGCGCAGCAGGAATTGTCATACCGGCAAACGAATCAACGCTTTCCAGTGAAACTAAATCTAAAATCATCAAAGTATTTGTTCAAGTTGGAAAAATAGTTAAAATAGGAGAGTCTTTATTATTACTTGATACGCGGGCTTTAAAACTCAAAATTGAAAACATAAAAGAAAATATTGCATTAAAAGACCTGAAAATAACAACACAGACATTACGTAAAAACAAAGCAATTCATGAAATTGAAAGTAAAAACCAAATACTAGAAATTGAATTAGAGTTACGTTCAGTAAAGGCAGAAAGACTTAGACTATTGAGCGTGACAGGTGCGGCCTCTAAACATGCTCTATTAGAAGCGGAAATTGTTGTTAAGCGTACTAATATTGAAATTAGACAGCTCGAGCAATCTATTAAAGATCATCATTCAACTTCTAAGGCTGAAATTGAAAGTCTTCTTTTAGAGAAAAAAATATTATTAAAGTCTCTCAATGAAAATCAACGTTTAATCAAAAACTCCCTTCTCGTTGCCAGTAGAGACGGTGTACTAACCTGGATGAAAAATGAAGAAGGCGCCAGCGTAACCATTGGAGAACCTTTAGCTAAAATATCCGATGCTACTCAATTTAGGGTAGAAGCAACATTATCAGATTTTTACGCTCCACAGTTGATACAAGGCATGGAAGTTATTGTCTCTTACAATCAGCACAACCTTGTGGGTCATTTAGAAACTCTCTCTCCAACTATAGAAAACGGTGTTATGAAATTAACCATCAATTTACAACAACCCGATAATAAAATACTTCATCAAAATATCAGGGTTAATGTCGGTTTAATTACTGAACGAGCGGAGCAAGCAAAAATCATTTTAAAAGGTCCTTTTGTTTCGGGAAAAGGACTACAAAATATTTTTATCATACGAGATGGTGTCGCTTATAGAACATCTGTAAAAATAGGATTTAGTGACAAAGACAACTATCAAATTATTGGAAATGTAGAACAAGGGGATCAAGTCATTATTTCAGATACCCGCCGACTTGCTCACCTAGAAAAATTTACTGTTAACTAGTTTACAAGATAAAAAGGAAAAAATAATGTTGCATCTAAAAAATATATGTAAAACCTATCAAACGGACACAATAGAAACCAGTGCATTGTCAGATATTAACCTCTCAATTAAAAAAGGCGAGTTCATCTCTGTAATGGGTCAGTCTGGTTGTGGGAAAAGTACCTTGCTCAATATTATTGGCCTACTTGATCAACCAAGTAGTGGCGATTTCAGTTTTGCTGGTCAACCAATTACTTCTTATAAAGATAAAGATATTGCAAAATTGAGAAATGAAAAAATCGGATTTATTTTTCAAAGCTTTCATCTTATTCCCGATTTACGAGTGGTTGATAATGTGGAATTGCCATTACTCTACCGTAATGTCTCCGCTAAAAAAAGAAAACAAATGGCTCTAGAAGCACTCGAGAAAGTGGGACTCTCTGCCCGCACTCAACATTACCCGAACCAACTTTCCGGAGGACAACAACAACGTGTAGCCGTTGCACGCGCTATTGTTGGGAAACCTAAATTATTGCTGGCGGATGAGCCTACCGGAAACTTGGATAGTCATATGGGAAATGAGATTATGGAGATCATTGAATCACTGCATAAAGATCACAATACCACCATTGTCATGGTAACGCATGATGAAGCAATGGCAAAAAGAACCGAACGGATCATACGGGTATTTGATGGTCAATTGGTTCACTAATAACCTTAGATAAGCAGGAGAATATTGATGTTGAAAAATTATTTGTTGACCGCCTGGAAAGTATTTTTAAGGCGAAAACTTTTTACGTTTATTAATTTATTTGGGATCTGCCTTACCTTAACCATTATTGTTGTTGCAACTCGTGTTGCCGATAACCATTTACATCCAAAGGGGCCTGAAAAAAATAACTCGCATTATTTAGTGGTTAGCCATTTAGTAATGACAAATAAATCACATACTCGTACTCAATCAATTTATCCTGGTTTTAAATTTATTAATGATTATGTCAGTCCATTAAAAGTGCCTGAAATCATTTCGATTTATACTAAGTTAAATAAGATTTCGACCTACATTCAGGGAAAAAAAATTGAATATACCATTCGTCGAACAGACGCCAATTATTGGCGAATTCTGGATTTCGAATATGTCGACGGAGAAGCTTACTCACAAGAACAATTTAATTTAGGAAAAGCGGTAGCTGTCCTCAATCAAACGACAGCAGAGCAATATTTTGGTCAAGAGAGTGCGGTTGGTAAAACTATAATAATTCAAAAGAAAAAATACGAAATTGTTGGTGTAGTACAGAACGTGCCTAGGACAGAAATAGATGCTTTTTCTGATATTTGGCTTCCATTCACAACTTTACCTTCAACATCTTATAGGCAACAAGTTTCAGGTGTTTTTTCTGCGATGCTTCATCATTCTAATCCAAAACAACTAGAAAACATTCAACAAGAGTTCACTAGTCGATTACAACAAGATTTTGTCGCCATTGACGAATATACGCAAGCCTTTAGTCATGCAGACAACCCTTTACAAGCGATGGCGCGGGATATTTTTGGTGATTCCAAGAGTTTTGAAAATTACACCTCCACTTTAATCATAGCGATATGCATTATCTCGTTTTTGTTCATGCTACTGCCTAGCATTAATATGGTTAACCTGAATATCAGTCGAATTTTGGAAAGAGCATCGGAGATAGGTGTGCGTAAGGCATATGGGGCAACCACTCTACAATTGGTTTGGCAGTTTATTGTAGAGAATGTTTTATTAACATTGATTGGTGGTGTGCTCGCATTACTGTTTAGTTCATTTATTTTGGCGAGTATTGAAATGAGTGGTTTGATTCCTTATGTTGAGTTCCCATTCAACCTAAACGTTTTTGTCATTAGTTTACTGATGACCTTGGTTTTTTCATTAGTTTCGGGCGTTTACCCAGCATTTAAAATGGCCAAACTCGATCCAGTATTAGCTTTAAAAGGAGGCTTAAAATAATGTTAAGACAGTTATTTAAAATCATATGGAAAAGAAAAAAAGCAAACGGACTTATCGTTGCAGAAGTCGCAATTGCTTTTATTGTTGTATTCTTCATCATGTTATTGGTGATTAGAAATTATAATTTATATACTAAACCTTTGGGCTTTGAATACGAAAACCGATGGAATATCCTTGTAAAGGCTGTCAGCGGTAGTTGGGCAGAAACGATTAAAGAAAGTGAGCTTGAACCTTTATTATTACAATTGAAACAACAGGATGAAATTGAAAATGTTCACAGATTAAAGAACCCAACTTTTCAAGATTGGAGCTCTACATCAGATTACGAATTAAAAGGACGCAATATTGATTTTATGCTTAACGTGATGGACGATCACGCTGCACAAGACTTTGGACTCGAATTAACTGAAGGTAAATGGTTTGGAAAGTTAGATAAAGGACTTGGTTATGAACCCGTGATTGTTAATCAGTTATTCATTGAGCGGTATTTCAATGGCGAAAATGCAATCGGTCAAAATATTTCAGATATTAAGTCTGAAAATAAGATAGAACAAAGAATTGTGGGTGTTTTCAAGGACTTTCGTCAAAAGGGTGAATTAAATCAATTAACCCCCTATGTTATTTACCAATACAAAAAAGATAAGCATGCGATAAGAAATATAGAAATAAAGCTAAAGGATGGGACACAAAGAAGTTTTGAAGAACCTTTGATGGAACTATTAACCAATGTTGCGCCAAACTGGGAGTTTACGATTACACCTTGGGATGTTAGAAGAGAAAGCATGTTAAATGAAACTTTTTTGCCATTATTGTTTGCATCTATTATTGCTGCATTCTTCATACTCTTAGTGGCTTTAGGCTTATTTGGTGTTTTATGGCAAAATGTCATGAGTCGTGCACCCGAAATTGGCGTTAGAAGAGCGCTTGGAGCTACCGCTAGGGGGATTCATAACCAAGTGATTAGTGAATTAATGATTGTCACTTCATTAGGATTATTAATAGGTTTAGTGTTAACCATTCAATTACCCATTTCTGGCTTTATTCCGGAGATTAACTGGACGCTATTTTGGTCAGCTCAATTACCAGCTAGTTTATTTATGCTTCTATTAGCGGTAATATGTGCATATTATCCCGGTAAAATAGCAACAAAATTATTGCCCGCTGAAGCACTCCACTATGAATAAGAACCAAACTGAAACATTAATTGAAACCCGTTGATAAATATGACAAATAGACAAGCTCAAGTTTTAATCGTCGACGATGATCTATCTGTCATTGCGTCAATTGAATTAATGTTAAAACAAAATGGTTACAAAACCCTAAGCGCATGTAACCCAAAAGAAGCAATGTTAAAGCTTGAGAACGATAATATAAATTTAATCATTCAAGATATGAATTTTTCCCGAAGTACCAGTGGAAAAGAAGGCTTAGAATTAATGAAATTGATCAAGAGCAAACATCCTACAATTCCAATTTTGCTAATGACGGCTTGGGCGTCAATCGAACTGGCAGTAGAGGGAATAAAACAAGGTGCCAATGATTTTTTAACTAAGCCTTGGGACAACTCCAATTTACTGCGTGTAATTGAAACAGCTCTCGATCTCAATAAACCGAATTCTATTAACTTGATTGACCGAAAAGAGCTTGATGAAAAATATGATTTCAAATACATTATTGGTCAAGACCCTCTAATGCTAGAAATTCTATCGACAATTGGCCGTGTCGCATCCACTAACGCGCCAATTTTAATTTTGGGTGAAAGTGGAACCGGTAAAGAACTGATTGCGGATGCTATACATAATAATTCGCTTCGACAGGAACAATCCTTAGTCAAAGTGAACTTAGGCGGTATGACAACTAGTTTGTTTGAGAGTGAAATGTTTGGACACGTAAAGGGCGCTTTCACCGATGCGAAACAGGATCGACTAGGACGATTTGAGCTAGCCGATAAGGGAAGTATATTTTTAGACGAAATTGGCGATCTCGATCCAGCATCACAAGTAAAGTTATTACGTATATTACAGGATCAAACATTTCAACCTGTTGGCTCATCAAAAACGCGTCGCTCTAATTTTAGAGTAATATCCGCCACTAATCGCTCACTCGATGAGATGGTATCTAAAAATGAATTTAGAGAAGATTTACTCTACCGCCTTAATTTAATTACCATCGAGTTACCGCCATTGAGAAAACGTATTGGCGACATTTGTCAACTAGTTAATCATCACCTTAAACGAATTGAAAAGCAATATCATTTAGAAGGTTTAGAACTTAAGAATGATGCAGTAAAATGGCTGGAGAAACAAAGTTGGCCAGGAAATATCCGCCAACTTTCTCAAACCATTGAAAGAGTTGTTCTAATGAGTCAGAGTAATTTAATATCAGAAAAAGATTTGATTAATATTACTCCTTCCAAGTCAACACAATCTAAACAGTCAAGTAAATTTGAAGATATTGAAAACCTAACACTCAATGAAGTCGAAAAAGCAATGATTATTAAATCGCTAGATGCCTACAACAATAACATTACCAAAGTGTCGGAAGTATTAGGGGTTAGCCGTGCTGCTATTTACAGAAGATTAGAAAAATATGGGATTGTTTTGTGAGCTTAAAAAACAAACTTTTATCAATCAGTATTCTTTTACATATTATTTTTTTCATTTTTGCGTTTGTATTTAGAGAAGACGTTGGGTACTGGTTTTTTCTAATCGAGTTTATTTTGATACTAAGTCTCTCATTGTTTATTTGGCTTATCCGCAAAGCATTACAACCCCTGGAATATATCGGTATTTTTTCAACCTTACTCAAGGAGGAAGAATTCACCTCCCGTTTTAGTTATTTAAAACAACCTGATCTCGATAAATTAATTTATCAATTTAACCTGTTATTAGAAAAACTTCATAGGGAAAGGTTAGTTGCAGGAGAAAGACACCACGTATTTGAAAAGCTGATGGATGAATCACCTATTGGCGTTTTATTACTTGATACTAGTCATCAGATTAGTGAGTATAATTCTTCTGCTATAAGACTCTTAAATAATGATCAACTAAATCTGTCTGATCGAAATATAAAGAACTCACCGTTATATCTCCAATCTATCAACCAAAGCTATTCACTGAATAAAATTGCGCTAAACCAACATCAATTAATATCACGAGGTGATGGAAAGCGATTAAAAATTGGTCATTATCAATTTAGAGATAGAGGTTTTTACCGCTCATTTTATCTAATTGAAGAATTTACTCATAATTTAATTAAGTCTCAAAAAGAATCCTATGAAAATCTCATTAAAACCATGTCTCACGAAGTGAACAATACAATAGCTATTACAAATTCATTATTAGAAAGCAGTTTAAGTTATAAAGATCAGTTGTCGCAGGAATCAGGCATTGATTTTGAGAAAGCGCTAAAAGTTGTGATTAATCGTTGTTTTAGCCTCAATCAATTTATGCAAGGATACTCGGAGATTGTTAAGCTTCAAAAGCCTGTAAAAATGCTATTTAACTTAACACAGCTAGTAAAAAATTTATCCAATCTTTTTTATTCCGAAATGAATAAAAACGATATTCATCTCAAAATGGACTTAGAAAAAGACCAGGAAATCAACGCAGATCCACATTTAATAGAACAAGCACTGATTAACATATTAAAGAATGCCATTGAGGCAATTGAAGAGCAGAAGCAAACTGAAGGTAAGACCAATAATATTGAGATTATACTAAAATCTAGCTCTAAGTCTAATGCTGAATCAAAATCAATCCAGCTTGATATTATTGATTCAGGATGCGGAATTAGTAGTGAAGTTAAACACCAATTATTTACCCCTTTTTTCACAACAAAAACAACAGGACAAGGAATTGGGTTAATGCTCATTGATGAAATATTGACTTCACATAATTTTCAATATCAATTAAATAATAACCAACTTAATAACAATCAACAAAAAAACAGTCTCAATCAAACGGGCGCTTCTTTTCGAATAAACTTTATCAAGAGCTAGCTCTTGATGAAAATCAAACTGTGAATGCACTATACTAGCGAAAACTTAATCAGCTTGTTCAAACTGCAGTTCACATAACCTTTTATAAAGGGATGACTTTTCAAGTAACTGAGAATGAGTACCGGTATCAACAATTTTTCCTTGATCCATTAACACAATCACATCGGCATGAATAACCGTAGCTAACCGATGTGCAATAATAAGTGTCGTTCGGTCTTTCATTAACTCATTTAATGCAGCCTGGACATGATGTTCACTTTCCGCATCAAGCGCGCTAGTCGCCTCATCTAATAAAAGCACTTCAGGATCTTTTAATATTGCTCTTGCCAAAGCAACTCTTTGTTTTTGCCCGCCTGATAAGCGTACGCCTTGTTCTCCCAAAAAACTTCCATAGCCATCGGGTAGGTCTTGTATGAATTCATTTGCGTGTGCACGTTTTGCAGCCTCAATCACTTCATCATCCGTCGCATCAGGTCGTCCGTATCGAATGTTCTGCCAAACATCACTACTAAAAAGGATCGGCTGTTGCGGCACCATCCCCATTTGCGCCCTTAAATTACTTGGATCAACTTGTGTAATTGCAGTATTCTTAAAATGAATCTGGCCGCTCTGTGGATCGTAAAAACGTTGTAATAATTCAAATAATGTTGTTTTACCCGCACCCGATGGTCCTACTAAGGCAATAATTTTTCCATTTTCTATTTGTAAATTAATATCTTTTAATGCAGCACTATCTGGGCGGGATGGATAATTGAAATGAACTTGTTTAAATTCAATCAAATACTTATTCGTTTGTTCAAACTCAAGCGGATTTTCTTGTATTTTAATTTCACTCTCTACCGCCATTAATTCCAGTAACCGTTCGGCTGAACCGGCCGCTCTTTGAAGCTCACCATACACTTCAGAAACAGTAGCTGCTGATGATGCCAGCATGATTGCGTAAAAAATAAACGCGGCAAGTTCACCACCAGTGATCGTTCCATTAAGAACATCCATCCCACCAAACCAGAGCATTAAACTGATTGCGCCAAAAGCCATAAATATAACCGTCGCTATTAACACTGAGCGTTGCTTGATTCTTTGTTTGGCGATATTAAATGCCGTTTCTACTTCGCCGCTAAAAGCCAATTTTTCTTGAGGCTCTTGTGTATAGCTTTGTACTATTTTTATGTTTTGAATCGCTTCACCGGCATAAGTTCCTATACCTGCAATACTATCTTGACTTTCTTTTGCCAAGTTTCTAACCTTTTTTCCAAAAATCATCATCGGTAATAAAACTAAAGGCACAAAGCCCATTACAATTAGCGATAATTTCCAGTTAGTAATAACTAACATCACTAGCCCGCCAACCAGCATTATAAAACTCCGTAATGCCATTGAAAAAGAAGAACCAATGATCGATTGTAATAGCGTTGTGTCAGTAGTTAATCGTGACATGATTTCGCCACTGCGATTTTCTTCAAAATAGCTGGGATGCAAACCAATTAATTGATTGAAAACCGTTTTTCGAATATCTGCACTCACTCTTTCACCTAACCAAGACATTAAATAAAATCGAACAAATGTTCCAAACGCAAGTAAGCTGATCATAATAATCAGAACACCAACCGCTACTGTTAATTGTTCTTCTGAGCCTGCGATAAAGCCATGATCAATGATCATTCTAACGCCTTGACCAAGGGATAAACTGACGCCTGATGTTAACAACAATGCGGCTAACGCACCCGCGAGCATTTTTTTATAAGGTAAAACGAAAGCAAAGATTGGTGTTAAATTTTTGAGTGATTTTTTTTCTGAAGATTTATTTTTTGCTATTGATGACATTATTTTATTGATTCTGCTTATAATTTTATCTAGCCAATCATTTGGGCTAGTTTAAGTAATAATAGACTCTAAGCATTTATTTTTAGTTTTAGAATCAAGCATATTGCTCTACTTTGCTATAATTAGGAGCTTATCGTTATTGAATTAACCCCAACCATCATTGCGTTTTTTAGAGCGACCACCAAATAACCATCCAAAAATCATCCCAACCAAAATGGTTAAACCGCCAGCAAAAAATATTTCACGATTAAATCGTTTACTAAAAGCACTGTTTGATTGTTCAACCTGTTCTAGCTTGATATTTAAGTTGAATATTTTAGATTGTAGTTTTTGGTTAATTTCTTTTAGCGATTGCATTTCTCTAATTTCCCGTTTTAATATCTGAATATCTTGAGTACTTTTTAAAGTGACTTTATCCAATCGATTAAGTGCGCTTTCTAACAAAAGACTCGCTGTGGGAGTACTAGTTAAATAGCCACTTTTAATCCAAAACTCTCTGCCTTTAATATCTTTTACTTGGGTATATCCTGTTTCGGTATTTTCAGAAAGAACGTCTAACTGGGTTCCAGGTAGAATTTTATGCTTCACTTTAAAGTCTTTTGATGGCCCTGAACGGGTCCATATTTTACCCTTGTCAAATACGTAGGCGATTTCCGCTTGAATGTTAGTTGATATAACTAGAATGGAAAAAAGTATGGCTGTAAAAATGCTTATTTTTGTCTGTTTCATGGATTTGTTGAATCCTTCTGATTTTACGAAGGCTAATAGACATCAGTGTTTTATTTATTTGTCTATTAATCTAGGTTTGGCGTAGTTCATGTGAAATTGTATAGTGAGTTCAAGCGTAAATAAAGCGCTATCGCTCTACATTTACAGGCATTATCTAAAACGCTTTAATTTTTAGCCAATAATTTATACAAAGAACAATGACAAACACCTTAATGAATGGTTAAATAGATCTAATTAATTAAGATTTAATGGTTATTAAATGGCACATGAACTCGAGCTGAAATTAGCCGCAACGCAAGAAAATCTCAATCAAATTAAGAGCTTAGACCTTCCCGGTATTACTTCGCAAACCCAATGGGAAACGAAACGTCTAAATAATGTTTATTTTGATAACGCCGAATTTAAACTACGTGAATTAGCTATAGGCATGCGTTTACGCTCTGTTGACGATAAGATCATACAATGCGTGAAATCCTCAGGCAAAGCCATTGGCGGACTTCATCAACGCAACGAAGATGAAGTTGAGTTAGATGACGCGGTTTTAGATATCACAAAAATCCAAGAACCTTACTTACAAATTCTTATTGAAGAAGCCTATGAAGATGGGGGTGAATTTATCCCTTGTTTTGAAACTAACTTTAACCGTACTGCTAGTTTATTGACTTTTTCTGACGGTACACAAATTGAAATCTCATTAGATACTGGCGAAATTGTTGCGGATTCTGGTTTAGACAAAAAGAAAATTGATATTTGTGAAGTCGAGTTAGAGTTAATCAGTGGTAGCGCGGATTACGTTTTTGCAATAGGGCGATATTTAATCAAAGAGCTCGATTTAGTATTAGCTAATTCAAGCAAAGCAAGGCGTGGCTATAGTCTATGCAAACATTTTAACCCTCGCCAAAAAGTGATGTCTGTTACTGAGTTAAGTCAAGGAATAGAAGCTGAACAAGCATTTGAAAAAATATGCTTTAACTCCTTAAATCACTGGCAATACTATGAATTATTTTTAGAACGAGATAATGCGCACGGAGCTGTTTTAGAAATGTATCGAGCATTAATGAGTCTTCAACATATCTATTTGGTTTTTGGTGGATTAATACCAAGAACAGCCACTAATGACCTTAAACGAAGTTGGGAGTGGTTAGGAGAAGCCATGCGACCTATAGTCGATGCCGCAAAGCATAAACGATATCTGATGGCCTATTTAAAAATTAAAGCCGATTGGGATTTAGTCGAAGAACAACAACAAAAAATTCAGAAAACGTCTTCTGAAATGATTGAACAATTTAAAACGTTATTAAAAACGCAACGTTATAATTTAATGATGTTAAATATGTCACAGTGGCTGTACAACAAAGAGTGGCAAGACGTGATGTCTGATGACGAGAAGGTAAATCTCACCACTCCGATAATTGAATTTGCAAAAAAACAACTGGATCATATGTTAAAGGACTTAAAAAGAGACCTTGGACCAAAATTAAAGATGCAACCCTTGGATTATTTCAAGCAAGTGTCACATTTGAGACGCGCGCTAGATACGGGATTGTTTTTTGGAAGTTTATTTGATTCACAAAAACGTGTCCGTTACCGCGATGCTTGGATTAACATAATTAACGATATTCGTGGCTTATTGTTAAATCAATATATAGCGGGATTACAAAAAGAAAATCACACGAGTGAAGAGATAGAAGTTTGGTTAAACGACCTTAATTCACCTATATTGAAAAGTTTAGAAGTTATTCGAAAATCAGCTTTTAAAATGAAAGGTTATTGGCTTTAGTTGATCTAGAATCCAAAGAAAAAATAAAATTCATTGAGTTTAAACATAACCAAAATGGAGTACTTTAGTATTTCAACCTATAGGTTGACTGAACAAATCCAGAAGCATAGCTTCTATTATTTAATAATTCTAAATGATGATCCTTCCTAATTGTTCCAAATAAGGGCAGACCTTTACCAAGTAAAATGGGCACTTGGGTAATGGTTATCTGATCCAATATTTTTTCTTTAATAAAAGATTGAATAGTAATTCCCCCATCAATATAAGCATGCCTGACATTTTGGTTTTGTAATTCGACTACTAGCATTTCAGGAGTACCGGAATATAACTCAGCTCTTTCTTGATATTCCTCAGGAATTTCTTTTAACCGTTTACTTATAACAATCAATCGTTTGTTATAATAAGGCCACTCCGGAAAAGAAGCTACTTTCTCAAAAGTATTTCGCCCCATAATTAAACAGTCGGTGCTGTCATAAAATTTTCTATAACCATAATCTTCTGAATCAACATTTCTTGAACCTTGTATGTGCGATTGAGCATTTGGATCAGTTTTATGTTTATTTTTTGAATTTTTCTTTTGTGTCAACCAATCGATACGGCCGTCAATTCGAGCGATATAACCATCTAGGCTTGTTGCAATAAAACTTGAAAATTTAATATCCATATTGATTCTCCAACTATTTTTATGGTTAACTAATTGACGATAAGCTTAGTATCCCAATGTTCAACATAATATTCAATAATTTCTCTTGGGCTTGCAGAGTGTAATGACAAGTCAATAGTTTGACCTAAATGTTTAAACACTTTTAATAATATCTCTGATTTAGTAATCACTTTTTTTTGGTCTTGTAAATACTCTACATGCTTTAGAGACGGACTTTTAAGCGATTTACTAAGTTTCAAGTTTTTATCATCTTTAATCAATGGAATATGATAAAAGTGTGGGATTGTTTTTTTTAAAATCTGGTATAGAAATATTTGTTTAGTTGTTGAATCTAATATATCCATGCCTCGAACAACATGATTAATATTTTGATAAATATCATCTGCAACCACGACTAACTGATATGCTAAAATTCCATCTCGTCTTTTGATAATAAAATCTTGTTTGTTCAACTTTGATGAAAATACTTGTTGTTTAAGAAGCTTATCTTCAAATTCTTCAATTGCGTTGAAAAAATTAATTTTGATCGCAGCATTGGGAACCTTAGAATTTATCTCTTCAACCGTTGAAACCTCATTTGCTGATATGTTGCACAAACCATCATAAACACCTTTGTTTCTTTGCAAAATATCTTTTCTACTACAATCACATGCGTACAATAAGTTAGTTTTAGCTAATTTTTCGACAACATACTGATGCCACTCATTGTTTTTGTGTTGATAAAAAACCTCATCATCCCAGAATAACCCATAACGCTCTAAATCGTTTAAAATTGAGTCTGATGCGCCTTTTACTTCTCTATGTTTATCAATATCTTCAATTCTAACTAACCACTTCCCTTTATTCTGTTTGGCAATCATATAACTTGCTATGGCGGCTGCCAACGATCCCATATGAAGTGGACCGGTTGGACTAGGAGCAAAGCGACCAATCCATTGGCTCGCTATTGGCGTATTAGAAAAAATTTTAGTATGCGGTAACATATAGCAATGATAAAACAAAAAAAGCGCCAAAAGGCGCTTTTTTCAATCTATATTTTTTTATTAACCGATGATTATCGATTAACGTGTTTTTCTTTAATTTCATCAAGCGTTTTACAATCAATGCATAATGTTGCAGTAGGTCTTGCTTCCAAACGACGCAAACCAATATCAATGCCACAAGATGCGCAAAATCCATAATCGTCATCTGAAATTGCCTGAATCGACTGGCCTATTTTCTTAAGTAATTTACGTTCTCTATCTCTAGTACGTAACTCTATACTAAATTCTTCTTCTTGGCTGGCTCTATCTACTGGATCGGGGAAATTTGATGCTTCGTCTTTCATATGAGATACAGTTCGGTCAACCTCTTCCATTAGCTGCTTTTTCCAAGCCTCTAAAATATTCTGAAAATGAGTCGCTTGATCCTCATTCATATATTCTTCGGTTTTTTTAGGATTGTATGGTTCAATCCCTAATGCACCGAGAGTAGTATGAGTTGCGATATTTGACTTCTTTTTGCTTGGCATTTGATTCTCCGCCAGTTTAACTATCTGATATTTAAAGGTTTAATCAAAACCTTTGTTTCCATTAATAAATAATTTCGAATGATTCGAGTACTGCTTTTTATCAAGGCGCGGATTTATAGCATATTCATCGGATTAGAACAAACTATTTTCGATTTTTCATCCTGATTAAATTGATCTAAATTGCAAGACTAAGTCCAATTTTTTCCAACTTTGGCAATAAAGTGCGTAGGCTCTCGTTAATTTCTTCCTTTAAAAAAGGTCTCATTGCCACTTGTCCCCAAATCGGTTTCGGCCAACACAAATCACTTTCATAACGTACAACATGATGAAGATGGTATTGCGAAACAATATTACCAATGGCAGCTACATTAAGTTTGTCACCGTTAAAATGTTTCATTATGATTTGCGACAACTCTAATGACTCCTGACAAAGTAATAATTGTTCAGATTTTTTTAATTGATAAGCCTCCCTGATATTATTTCGTCTTGGTACTAATACAAACCACGGAAATTGAGAGTCATTCATCATCAATAAGCTCGTTAGCGGGAATTCGCCCAGAAGAATGCTATCACTTGCTAACCTTGGGTTTAATTCAAATTTTTCTTTATTCACAATATTTGCTCATAATTAGATTTCCTGAATTCTCGTCATAAGTGCATAATACGCGAAATGAGTATTAGGTACTTGCTAAACTACGATGAATATTGCTATTTTGTAGCGAAGAAATAATCATACTAATTAATTAACAATGAGTAGCAAAATCAATAAATTCCTAGAACATTCGCTAAAAGCTCTTATAGCGATATTATTTGTTGGTGGGTTGACTTCGACTAATCAATTATTAGCACATAGTGGTGCCCATCCTGTTAGATATGTCAGTATCGATGGAAAAGATGAAGGGAGCTGTAGCTCGGTAATTACACCCTGTGTCACAATTAACTATGCCGTTCAACAGTCAGGAAAAGGAGATAAAGTTAGAGTTGCTAGTGGTGAATATGCCGTAAGTGGCTTAGATATATTCCACTTATTATCCGATATGGTTGTAGTTGAGGGTGGATTCAGTGAGGAAACTAAATTTAAAAAACAAAATGCTAAAAAATATTTAACCACTGTTACTGGAATTCCAGCAAAATACCGAGAGCGACTCGCGGAAAGGGGGTTTCATTTAGTTCAAGATAAAAAAGGACAAGCAATAAAGCTGAGCATTAAAGATAAAAAGCTTTTAGAAACCTATGAAAAATTAACCACGAAACCTGAAGGACCCGCAACTTGTGTCGACGGTTTTGCTAATGACTACAACTGTAATAATATTGATTTACTTTCACATATACCTTTATCGGAATTTTCTAGCAACCCTACGAGCGCCAATGATATTTGGGGATTTACTAACTTAAATGATAATCGTGAATATGCGTTAATGGGGCTGAGAAATGGTACTGTGATTGTCGACGTGACAAACCCCGAAAGCCCATCGGAAGTCGGTACCATTTCTGGCGTATCTTCTACATGGAGGGATATAAAAGTTTACCAATGCCAAGATGAAACATCTGGTGATTATAACGCTTGGGCTTATGTGACAACGGAATCAAATCAAGGTTTACAGGTCATTAATTTAAATGAGCTTCCCAATACTGTTTCTTTAGAAAATACTATCAACGATTTCTCTACAGCTCATAACGTTTATCTAGCTAATATTGATTACACCAATAACTCAGCTTTAGCCGATATGGAACCTTTTCTTTATATCGCTGGCTCAGATCAATCCGCAGGTGCTTATCGTATTTTTTCACTAGGCGATCCTAGCGAACCTAAGTTGCTAACAACGCCACCTGTAGGAACGGGATACGTTCATGATGCAACAACGATGGTTATTACTGATAATCGAACTGAACAATGTTTAAATGGCCATAACCCTTGTGAACTACTGATAGATTTTAATGAATCGACAGTGGATATTTGGGATATGACAGATAAAACAGCGCCTACATTAATTAGCGCTACACCATATGATGGCGCTCAATATACTCATTCTGGATGGTGGTCTGCTGATAAAAACTATATTTTCATTCAAGATGAATTGGATGAAATCCGCCTTGGGTTAAATACAACATTAAGAACACTTGATATTACAGATCTTGCTAGCCCAACAATATCATCAACTTGGACAGGCCCGGATCAGTCAATCGACCATAATGGTTTCACCAAAGGTAACCATTATTATATGAGCAACTATCGCTCAGGATTAACCGTTTTAGATGTCACTGATCCCAACGATATATCAATCACAGGCTCCTTTGATACTTACGTTGTTCCAAGTGAAAATACTGCCGAATTTGATGGCGCCTGGGGTACCTATCCCTATCTTGCGAGTGGTAATTTACTGGTTAGCGATATTAACTATGGCTTATTTGTTTTGAAGGACAATACTTCACCAACGGGATACACACCTTCAAACGCTGTTGCTTCCTGTAGCGCATTTGCTAATGGTGCAGGTTCAGCAGGCAATGCAGGGAGTGGTTCAGGATCAGGTACTACCACTCCTCCCTCGACTAGTTCTAATAGCGGTGGCGGTAGTTTCATTTATCTATCAATTGGATTACTATTTTTAGTTAGGAGAAGATTTCCATTCTAACTTAAAACTCACACACTTTATAATCAAGAGGAAAATAATTCCGATGGAATGGCGTTATTTTCTTATTTTTGCAGTCTTTAAATGATGCAAAGAATCCATCATTTTTATATCCATAGATAATATTTTCTGGTGCTGAAAGATCGATACTTTTAGCTCCCATTTTTTTAAATAAATCCGCCCAAACCAATAAAGCGCCAGACGAACCAGTTAAGTCAATCGATTGATTATCATCTCGACCGAGCCAGACAATCGCTAAATGTTCTTTATCGAACCCAGCATACCAACTATCTTTTAGATCATTAGTTGTTCCAGTTTTACCTGCTAATATTTTATTTGGAAAATTTTGTGCAATTTTTTTTGCCGTGCCTACTTTCGTAACCTTAGACAATAAATAGCGGATTAAAAACGCACTATCTTCATCTATGACCGCTTCACTGTTTTTTGAGTAACGTTTTAATAAATTACCACCTTGGTCTTGAACTGCAATTATCGCCGCCGGTTTTATGGAGACACCATTATTTGCAATCGTTTGATAAAGTTTAAGGACTTCGTAAACGGACATTTCTTTGCTACCTAGCGCAATAGAAGGATAAGCTATAATAGAACGTTCAAAACCAAAATTCTCGATTGTATTTACAACCGAGTCAATACCAACTGTTAGTGCTAAATTGGCAGTCGCTAAGTTATAAGAATGAGTTAAGCCCGTAGTCAAAGAAACATTCAAATTTGAATCTCCATGTTCAATTTTATCATAATTATTGGGTGCCCATAGACTTTCATCAGATCCTATTAGAGTAAACCTTTTGTCTGAAATTAAACTGCTCAAATTAAATTGACTTGGTTTTTGTAGAGCGGTTAAATAGACAAAAGGTTTCATAATCGAGCCCGTTTGCCTATAGGCATTAATCGCTCGATTAAAACCTATATAGTTAGGATTTTTGTCGCCAACAACCGCTAATATTTCACCACTTTGATGATTTGCTAGGATCAATGCTCCCTGTAATTGAGCAGGATGATTTAGACCACCGATATTATTTAATTGCTTAATTCTTTGCTTTAAAGATTTTTCAGCCTGCAATTGTTTAATTGGATCAAGACTTGTAAAAATACGTAAGCCATCTCTTTTTAAGGATCCAATAGTATAAAGCTCAGAGAGTTCTTTTCGCACCAGTCCTATAAAAGCTGGATTACGGCTTGTTCTTATTGGAGCTTTCGCTACAACCGCTAAAGAGCGAGATATATCACCTTTATATTGTTTGTCCGAAATTAGCCCATTCTCTAACATTTTTTTTAAAACTAAATTTCGTCGTTCGACTGCTCGTTCAGGATGCGTTCGAGGATTATAAAATGAAGCGCCTTTAACAATGCCAATTAATAATGCTATTTGAAAGGATTGTAATTGTTTGATTGGTAGATCAAAATAAAATTCACTTGCTCTAGCAAAACCATGAATCGCAATTTGCTTATTTTGTCCGAGGTAGATCTCATTAACATAGGCTTCCAATATGGTGTTTTTGTCGTAGTGAATTTCTGTCAACAAAGCCATCATGGCTTCTTTTACTTTTCTAACAAATTTTTTTTGATTCGATAGAAAATGATTTTTCATTAATTGCTGTGTTAACGTACTACCACCACTGACGATTTTTCCACCTTTTATATTATTCCAAATAGCTCGTCCGATTCCCAGGATAGATAAACCCCAATGCTCATAAAATGAAGCGTCTTCCATAACCAATAAGGTTTGAATAAATTTTGAAGGCAAATCAGACAAGTTAATCAACTCCCTATCTTCAAAATTATTTCTATTTGTAAGTTGAATATCACCAAGAGACAAAGGTTCTAAACGAACATAATTAAGGTTAAATTTTGTAGAAAAATTAATTAATTGTGTGATTTTATTATTGATTATTGTTATTTGAATGTTTTGAGAGGGTAGTGGTCCATCCCAAAAATCAAACCGTCTGGTTCTAATAACCAATGTTTGTTGCGTTTTTTTAGTACTATAAATTTCATATTCACCAGCAGATAAAGCTTTTATCTTTTTTCGATAACCCAGTAGCTTTAGTTCTTCATTTAAAAGCCGAATATTTAACTCTTTACCAAGGGTAAAGATTAATGAACGCGCGTAAACTTTAGCAGGTATGTCCCATGCTTGTTGTTTAAATTCATTCTTAACAATAGAGTCAAGGTAAACACTGTAGAAGGCAATTAAAATAAAAAAAATTGATGTCAACTTTATTAGAAAAAATTTCATTCTATAAAAGACACGGCTCATAAAACTATTTATATTTCTTTTTAATTAATTGCTCTCTATATTTAAAT
>Ga0307492_10000258_pt1 | contig 22879 bp, 14 predicted proteins | sample SI3LmetaG_FD_202365 | JGI IMG/M metagenome (GOLD analysis project Ga0307492, IMG submission 202365) | Sea-ice brine microbial communities from Beaufort Sea near Barrow, Alaska, United States - SI3L | ecosystem: Environmental > Aquatic > Marine > Coastal | place: USA: Alaska | collected 2017-05-06 | reverse complement strand
GATTACGATGTTCAGTTTGCTCTTGTACTGCCTCGATATCGGTGACATTGAGGGCCATAGAATGTCGCCAAGGTCCATCGCGGTATTGCCCATTGAAAGAGACATATACATCTTGTAAATCCGATGCGGGGTCAGTTTTGCTCTTGGTATTGCCCAAGCCTACTTGCCAGCTTATGCTCCAGTGAGCATCAATAGGCAGGTTCCAGTTGGTTTGAATACCAAATTGGTCGCGAAGATGTTCACCGTCTAAAATCATTGGACGGTAAAATATGCCCAATTGGTAGATCACTTCTCCAAGCACACCCTGATATTTTGCGGTGACATCGGCCAAGGTGCGATTAAATTCACTGGTGTTAGAAAATTCCGTGCGATACAAGCCCAATTGTGCAATAACCAAGCTATTTTGATCAATAGGTTGCTGGTATTGCCCCTGATAGCTCAAATTAAATGGGGTATCATTAATTTCTCGGCTTTCGTCAGATAAAGGTATCTCGGTTCCTAGCTGTTCTAAAAAGATACTGTCAGCTTGAGTGCCGCTGTTGATATTACTGTCGAATCCGCTGCTAAAAGCTATGACGTTTACAATTTGTCTTTTTTTATTGAGCGCTGCATTATCAATTTGGGAAATGAATTTTGCAATCAATGCAATTAATTCTGGGGCTTTCGCTTCTTTTTGTACTTTTTGTAACTCCAGCCGAGCTGCGGCAAGATTTTGAGCATAAAAGTATGCTTTAGCAAGTTGAAAACGCGCTTGTTGCCATTTTGGCTTAACGATCACGGCCCGCTCAAACGAAAACATAGCGACTTGGTAAGCTTGTGTTTCCAGCGCAGCTAGCCCCATCAAATAATCAAAGTTAGGCTCACCTCCAAAGTCCATGACGGTTTGATTGGCAAGGGCATAGGCTTGTTTATATTTTTTTGCATTAATCAATTTATTTAACTGATTTATGACCTGTTTTTCTGAAGATGGCGTGGATATCACAGCTAGATTGGTTGTTTGAGCAAAAACAACGGGGCCGTAAAGCAACAAAATACAACGACTCAATATTATGACATGGTAGCGGACTAGTTCGAAAATGTGGGGCATATATGAACCTAAATTTGTTTACTGCACAACAAATGGCAATAGGCACTAGTCACTATAAAAGAAATTACAATTATCTAACTTTATTAAAGTATTTAGACATTAAAAACTAGAAATGATTTTCTCTAAAATATTCCACTAGCCTCAAATTTTTAACTTACACTCAATAAATAAAATAATCTAGCAAAAGCAAGCCAATTATGTAAGTTTTTGTTTTACTTGAACGTATTAAGTATAAATCCTGTTAATTTTTGTAGCAAAATCTGCGTAAATTATAAACTAACGTCACTTAAACTAACGTCACTTAAATAGTATGACTACTAATATCGATAGCTAAAATTATCGGCTGAGTAAGAAATAGTTTGCTCGAAATAGTTAGTCAACATTAATTGCCAAGAATAATCCTACAAAGGTAAAAACTAGCGTGATTTAAAGACGCTAGTTTTTATCTTTGCACTTGAATAAACAGCCATAAAAAGCCATCATTTAGAAAAACAACAGTTGATGATATGCCACTCACCGCCATTTTAAACGAAATTCTTAATGTAAGCGTTGCTCTATCGAGTGAAAAAAACACAAAAATACTATTAGAGTCGATATTGCTGTCAGCAAAACGATTATCTTGTGCTGATGGCGGTACGATTTATTCAATCAATGAAAAAAACGAGTTAGTCTTTGATACGATATTTAATGATACATTAAATATGCATATTGGTGGTTCTTCAGACATTTTATCAACCTTTACTCCCATTCCTATTTTTATTGATGGCAACATCAACACCAGTGCAATAGTAGCTAAATCTGCAGCGACAGGAGAAGTGATTAAAATTGATGATCTTTCTCAAGACTCTGAATTTGATTTATCTAAATCTAGAAAAATTGATCAAGCAAATAATTATCAAACAAAAACGATGCTGACGATCCCAATGAAGAATCATGAGGGCGATTTAAGTGGTGTACTACAATTGGTTAATGCTCGGCAAAAAGATTGCGAAATCGTTATCCCTTTTAGCGATGAAATAACCAGAACTATAGAAGCATTGGCATCGTTAGCATCTGTGGCACTTACAAATCGTCAACTTATTGATAGTATGGATGAACTATTTCAAGCATTTACGCGTTTGATTGCCAAGGCCATTGATGAAAAGTCACCTTATACCGGAGGACACTGTCGAAGAGTACCGCTGCTTACAATGATGATTGCTGAAGCAGTCCATAGGAATGACCAAGGTCCCATGGCTGATTTTACAATGACTGATGCCGATAGACATGAACTGAAATTGGCTGGTTGGATCCATGATTGTGGCAAAGTCGCCACACCAGAATATGTTATGGATAAATCTAGAAAATTAGAAACCGTATTTGACCGAATTACTTTATTAGAAACCCGTTTTGAATTGGTTAAACGTGATAAGGAAATTGCCTATTTAACGGGGCTTAGCAACAGTGAAATTAAAGCCAATAGAGCCGCACTTCAAGTACAGTTCGATGCCTCAATTACACAGTTGGATAAAGATTTTGAGTTTGTTGTTAAAGCCAATATTGGTGGCGAATTTATGACTCCAGAGGATCAAGCGTACATAAAAACGATTGGTCAATCACACCAGGTCACCATCAATGGTTGTACTATGGCATTGTTATCAGAAGAAGAGATTTATAATCTTTGTATCGCTAGAGGCACATTAAACAATGAAGAGCGCGCGATTATAAATCGCCATATGGATATCACCGTTGAGATGCTTGATTCATTGCCGTTTCCCAAACATTTGAAACGTGTTCCAGAGTTCGCTGGCGGTCATCATGAAAAAATGGATGGCACGGGTTACCCAAAAAAGTTAACCAGAGAGCAAATGTCTATTCCAGCCAGAATTATGGCCATTGCCGATATTTTTGAAGCATTAACCGCGTCAGACCGACCTTATAAGGATGGTAAAAAAATTAGTGAATGTTTAAAAATAATGGGTTATATGAAACTAGATAATCATATTGACCCCGATTTATTTGATGTTTTTGTTAAAGAAAAGGTCTACGAAGATTATGCCAGTGAATTTTTAAAACCTGAGCAGCTAGACCACATTGCCTTAGATAAAATTCCTGGATATACAGGGATCTAAAAATACACTATTTGCTTTTATGATGGATAATGACACGGTTTTAACGACCATATATGGGTGATAGATGCAAACGCAAGAAGAAATCGCTAATCTTCATGGTGAAGTTCGTGAATTAAAAAAAACAATACTTGCTTTGAGGGAAACCTTAGAAAGCGAAACACACAAGACGTCTCAGACTATTCAATTGGTTAAATCCGACAACCAAGGTGAAATATCGATACTAAAACATACGGTTGGAGCCATGCGCGACCAACTTGATGAGGTTAATGCTAGCCAAAGAGCAAAGATACAAATTGCTATCGTTGAAACAAGTGAAGAGATTAGACAACTAAAGGAAACGACCTCTATTTTGAGGCAAGAAATGGAATCGATGGACTTTAAGGCCAAAAGCGATAAGCAAATAGCGAAATCCGCGCATGAAGCTGAATTGTTACAGCTCAGAGATACCATTTCTGCCATGCGCACTCAGATGGTTAGAATAAAATAGAGGGCTCATTTATGACAGCTAAAGACATGCCAGTGGAACTTTTGACACCCACATCAGAAAACAGAAAAATTCAGCACCTAGAAATGTTGGTGAACGTGTCTCGACAAGTCGCGACCCATGGCACGTTGGATGCTGTACTACATGAAATTACCAAGGTTGCGACAGAACAAACCGATTCAGAACGCGGCAGTCTATTCTTGTATGATGTACAAACTAAAGAATTATATTCAAGAATTGCTTTGGGAGAACAATCTCGTGAAATTCGCGTGATGGCCGATCAAGGAATTGTAGGTTATGTATTTAATTCAGGTGAAGGCACAATTATAAATAATGCCTATGAAGATCCGCGTTTTAACAAAACGGTCGATCAAGAAACAGGTTTCAAAACGGAAAAAATATTATGCGTACCTATTCGTACACCAAGAGGTGAAATAATCGGTGTAGTTCAAACATTGAATAAACTAGTTGGGGAATTTAATGAGAAAGATCTGCATATTTTAGAATCTTTGACCACCCAATGTGCGGTGACTTTACAAGCGACCCAGAATATTGAGCGAATGGAAGTTACGCGGGCCAAAGAGATGGAATTTTTGGATGTGGTTTCGGATATTACATCTGAAATTGATTTAGGCAGTGTTTTACAAAAAGTAATGCTCGAATCGACCCGCATGTTAGATGCAGACCGGGCCACATTATTCTTGAATGATTTCAAATCTAACGAGTTATTTTCAAAGGTTGCAATGGGAGATTCGTTAGGGGAAATCCGGTTACCCAATCATCTCGGCATTGCAGGGGCAGTTTATACCAGTAAAAAAACCGTCAATATTCCTCATGCCTATGCAGATTTGCGTTTCAATCCGGCCTTCGACAAACAAACAGGATATTTTACTCGATCCATCTTATGTGTACCTGTCGTGAATAAAAACGGTGAAACAATTGGGGTGACGCAAGTATTGAACAAACGCAATGGCACCTTTAATCATGAAGATGAATCCCGTTTAAAAGCATTCACTGCACAAGTTGCCATAGCGTTAGAAAATGCGAAACTGTTTGATGATGTCCAGCGCATAAAAAATTACAACGAAAGTATGCTACAAAGCATGTCTAATGGGGTGATTACAATGGATGATACTGGGGTGATTGTTACTTGCAACGCTGCCAGTCTAAAAATCACTGATACGATTGAAGAAGAGGTGATTGGTAAGTTAGCCGAGGATTATTTTGGTGTCGAAAATCAATGGGTCATAGATAAGCTCATTAAGGTTAGCGAGGCTAGCACCAGTGATATGACTGTGGATGCTAAGCTTATCTTTAACGGTAAAGATGTCTCAGCTAATGTAACCATTTTACCTCTGCTAAGTAATGAAGAGAACAAAAAGTTGGGTTCGATGATCATGATTGAAGATATCAGCTCTGAGAAGCGCATGAAATCGACTATGTCGCGATATATGGACCCAGGAGTGGCAGATCAGTTGTTAGCTGGTGATGCAGATGTATTAGGTGGACGAGCGGTTGAAAGTACAATCTTGTTTTCTGATATACGTGGATTCACCACTTTAACCGAACAACTAGGTGCTCAAGGAACCGTCAGCCTGTTAAACGAATATTTCACCATTATGGTAGATTGTATATCACGTGAAGGTGGCATGTTGGATAAATTCATTGGCGATGCCATCATGGCTGGATTTGGTGTACCCATAGCCCATAACGATGATGAAGATCGTGCCATGAGAGCTGCAATTTCAATGATCACCGAGTTACGCGAATGGAATGAGGATCGAGCAAAAACAGGCTTAGTGGCTGTCGATATGGGGATAGGTATCAATACGGATCTAGTCGTTACGGGTAATATTGGGTCTCCCAAACGTATGGATTACACCATGATTGGAGATGGAGTGAATTTAGCTGCACGCCTTGAATCCGCGTGCAAACAATATACAGCTAAGATCCTGATCAGTGAACACACTCAGGCGAAACTTCGTGGTACTTATCGAATGCGCGCAGTTGACAGGGTGATTGTTAAAGGTAAGACAAAACCCGTTGCTATATATGAAGTACTGGATGGTTATAGCGCTGAGGAATTCCCTGAAGTGATGGATGTCGTTGGTTATTTCAACGCCGGTATTGAATATTATCGTAAAATGGCTTGGAACAAGGCAATCTCTTCTTTTAAGAAAGCATTGAGGGCTAATCCAAATGATCGGCTCACCCAAAACTATATTGAACGCTGTGTATATTTCATAGAAAACCCTCCTGGTGATGCTTGGGATGGCGTTTGGGTGCTGACATCTAAATAACATTTCGAGTCATTGTTTTTGCCACTCGGGGATAAGTACTTTGCAAAAATCATCGACATCACAAAATAACTCAGCTAGCTAATTAATTCATGCTTTGTCGTTTTTACGATGGGTCCGTCTTGGTCGAAAGATCATTTCTTGGAACAAGTATTTAGTTCAATTTCTAAAACTGGATTCAGGCAAATTAGCTCTTTATCAAATTGCGAGAATGAGGCGAATAACCAGAAATAATCTATAAAACTAATCACCAGAGATCGCCAATTCATCACGCCAAATTATTCTCGAAGCAAAACTACCTTTTGCGCTTTTCAATCGTTTCAAAAAATTTCCACATAACAATCGGAATTTCAAACAGAACATCATAAGAAATCATATAGGCTGTTGCCCCCTTATTACTGTGGTAAGTATAAATACTTTCAACATCTAAGAACGCTTTACCTTCGCCAAAAAACTCGGTGTTTTTCACTATATCGAAGTGATCTCCAACAAGTTTACGTTCGACCTGACCATCGAATATCACGTAAATCGCATCTTCAACTAAACTTGGGATTTCATTAGGTGACGCCTCAAAGGTGACAAGTTCCATAGATTCGGCGATTTTATTTTGAATAGGCGGTGAAAGACCCTCGCCAAAAATCCACGTGCTGTTTAGAAACAGTTTCTTTTCATGCAAGCTATCGATATAGTCCAACAAATGACTTTTACGGACGAACTCCAGATAAAGGCTAGCCGGGATTTCCAGTATTTGCACATAATTTATTGTACGACATGTGGCTTGAGATTTAGAATTGTGCAGACCTGAATGTTCACCGATCAACCCACCTGCAGAAATCATATTATAATGACCATTGTCTGTGTCGAACTGTTCAATATTACCCGATAGGATCAAATGAATATGTTCGTTAACCGCACCTTTTTTCAGAATAATGGTACCGGGCATAATTTCTTTAATCGGACAGTTAAGCAGCGAACGTAAGAGATACCTTTCCATAGTTGGGAAATAATTTTTTAAAAACTCAAACCCGAAACGACGACTATTATCAGACAAATCTGCAATCAATACATCAGTAGTACCAAAAGGGGCACTTGATCCAATTTCTTTCTGACGATTGCTCAAACGCTTGGCCTGATGAGCCAAAACAATCTTATCAGAGGTATCGTTTTTGAAGTCTTCGGCATTGCCATGGATCATGCCACCACCAATATCGATTTTCTTTAAAACAGCAGGGGTCAGATAAATGCTTTTAACTTGATCAACCCGTTCTTGAGTGATGCCAATGGTGTCATTTTCACCCTGGGTCATATTATCCAGTACTTTAAAGGAGGCAATATCCGCCAGATGAGAATAGGTGATGAAGCGTCCATCCCAAAAGGTTCTAAATAACAATAAGGTGGTTTCAACAGGGTGAGGCGAAAAACAGGGTTTGATCTCTAACCCTTCAATATAATTCCATTTATCCACTTCAAGATTATGTATTTCGAAAAAGCTTTCCAACATACCTCTGTCAGCCTGCAGTAATGCGCCCAGTTTTTTAAAAACGGATGCCCTAACCAAAGGCGTGGAATAATATTTAATTTTATGATCGGCTCTAATTAAAGTGGTTAGTCCTGCGAAATGATCGTCATGGCAATGAGTATGAAAAACACCTTCAATCTCGTTAATGCCAATACCCAATGCCATCAAGCTATAGCAGATGTTTGGTCCCGCATCGATAAGATAAATTTTACCCTGAAAAAAGATGATACTTGACATAGAAGGTCTATTTACATCCCATCCATCACCTTGCCCGGTATGTACTACGGAAAAATATTCACGCAATAAATTGGGAAAACCTAAGGGATAGGTTGAACTATAAGTCTCAAGAGGACCTAGATTAATGTCCACCTCCACAACCTCGTCACCGTAGGTAAACTCAAAAACATTTAAAGCCTTGCGTTTAATATAGACATCATTTTTAATTTCGACGTGTTCGTTGGTGATTTCTAAAGAATCCAATAGCTCGTTACTGTCGAGGATTTTACCAAAGGCAAAACTTAACTTCATGGCCATTTGTTCATCTGCACTATCGGAACTCTCGCCGGCGTCCATGATTTCTTGTTTGGTAGTCAAACCATAGTTACCGCGATATATATAATCTAATTGGGCTTTGATTTGGTTTTTCGAGCCCATAATTAGGGGTTTCTGCCCCGTATTATTTGGGTGACCCGGAATAATCATGCCTTGGCGATAAAGCATTTGCAGAACAGGGAATTCCCCAAGGTTACAAAATGTGCCATTTTGAATGGATACATCGGACAATAAAATCATGTTCGGACCATTTTCAAATTCCACGCCATTTCTATTGACGTTTTGAATCAATCCCCGTTGCATCAAATGCTTAACCACATCTTCTGGACAACCACACACAACAAAAACATCCGCTTCTGGGACACTGATCCAAAAGACGCCGTTTAAAACTTGTGTTTTGATTAATTTATTTAAGTATCGAGCCATGCTTGGGGAAATCCAGTTAGTTAAGAGTTTTTTTTCAAAAAAAAATTGAAAAATAAGACCTAAATAAAAAAACGGGATAATAACATGTAAATATACGTCAAGTAATAGCCCTGTACAGAACGGGGGTCGATTTTTGACCTATTAATATTTCAGCTCAAAAATTTGCTATACCAACTTGATCCTATTTTCACCGGCAAGTCTGTTTTAAGCCAAGTCAAACCAAATAAGGCTCAATTTTATCCGTTAACCTGTGCTGGGCGTGTCATATTTTTTTGTGAAGATAAATTCCAAACCATTGCTGAGTTGTTTGATATACAATGGAAAATTTTTTAGTTATACGCATTATGCCGAACTTGCAGATTTTAACCAAGATGCTAATGTATTTTACCGAAATGCCGCCGTCTCAATATAAATCAGCAAAAAGACACTACATTCTAGGGATCCAATATGACACGCCTCACAAAAAACCTGTTTAGCACAGCAGGTTTGGTTGCACTGCTTAGCTTTTCTTGTTCAGCCTTAGCACAAAACCAGCAAGTTAAAGAAAAAGAGCAGTCTGAACAAGAGCAAAAAAATAAAGACTGGGATGTGCTTAATCCACCTTTTGACTTAGCCACTGTTTCAATCGATACAGACAACACCACTTGGTCTAGCTTAGATATTACACCCGATGGAAAAAGCATGGTGTTTGACATGCTTGGGGATATTTATATCGCAGACATAAAAGGAGGTAACGCCACAGCATTGACACAAGATTTTGCCTGGAATATTCATCCTTCTGTTAGCCCGAATGGTAAAAAAATAGCGTTTATTTCTGACAGAGGCGGTCTGTCGAACCTTTGGGTGATGGACAAAAACGGCACACATTTACAACAGCTCAGTACAGAAAAAAACAACTTGATCCATTCGCCTAAATGGAGCCCTGATGGACAATACATAGTAGTGAGCAAAGGTATTATGTCCAGTCGTAGTATCCCAGCTGGAGAAATTTGGCTTTACCACCATTCTGGCGGTGACGGGCTGGCGATTAAAGAGCGTGTAAACGGTAAAAAAGACCAAAAAAACATTGCAGATCCAGCGTTCTCTCCCGATGGAAAATATCTGTATTTCACTCAAGACGTATCTGCTGGCAGTACCTTTAGCTATAACCGTGATCCTCTAAAAGGCATTTTTGCCATTACCCGATACGAATTAGCCAATGGCGAAGAAGAACGTTTTGTCAGTGGCTCGGGTGGCGCTGTTGTCCCTACTCCTTCACCAAACGGCAAAAAGTTAGCCTTTATACGCCGAGTGAAAGAAAAAACAGTACTCTTTGTGAAAGATTTAGACACGGGAATGGAAAAGCCATTATATATGGACCTTGAACGAGATATGCAAGAAGGCTTTGGCTCTGAAGGATATTTTGCTTACTTTGACTGGACACCTGATTCCAAACATATCGTTTTCTGGACGGATGGGAAATTTCATAAGTTAACCGTTAAAGATCAGTCTATCACCACTATACCTGTGAACGTTAAAGCAGAACTTAAATACGCCGACGCTATTCGTTTTGATGTTGATGTAGCTCCCGACACTTTTCCTATTAAAATGACACGCTGGGCACAGAAGTCTCCTGACGGTAAATCGGTGTTGTTTCAAGCTTTGGGTAAACTGTATGTGAAAAATATTAAGACAGGTAAAACGTCTCGTTTAACCAAACAAAATAGTCACGATGAATTATATCCGCGTTACTCAAATGACGGTAAAAGTATCGTTTACACTACATGGCATGATCAAAACTTGGGGTCAGTCAGAATAATCAAAGCCCGAGGCTCCAAAGGTAAAAAATTAACAAAAACACCTGGTCATTATATTGAACCTAGCTTCTCCACTGACGGTAAATTAGTTGTCTACGATAAAGTCACTGGTGGTTATCTGCTCAGCCCAGAGTATTCAGTTGAACCAGGTATTTATGTTGCAAATGTTAAAAGTGGCGATACTAAACGTATCACTAAATCAGGCTCGGCTCCTCACTTTGCCGGAGACAATACTCGAATTTATCTGACCACTTCGGTTGCTGATAGTGATTTTGATGAAACTCAATTAATCAGTGTTGATTTAAATGGCGAAGATAAACGGAAGCATTTATATGGTGCCGATAAAGTATCAGAATATCGTTTATCTCATGACAAAAAATGGGTCGCCTTTGTACATCAATACAATGCCTATGTAGCCCCTTTTGTCGAAACAGGTAAGCGCGTTAATATTGGCCCAAAAATGTCTGCATTACCGGTCAAACAAATATCAAGTCGCGCGGGTGAATACTTAACTTGGAGTGCAGATAACCAATCCGTTAGTTGGTATCACGGTGCGACTTTTTATGAGCGAAAATTAAAAGATGCCTTTGCTTTTTTTGCAGACGCCCCCGCAGAGTTACCAGAACCGGTGAGTGAAGGCATTGACTTATCCTTTGAACACAAAGCAGACAAACCATCAGGTTACAAAGCCTTAGTGGGTGGCACGGTCGTGACCATGCGCGATGCCAATAGGCAACGAGAAGTCATTGAAAATGGCGTGGTATTAATCAAAGACAATAAAATTGTCGAAGTAGGCAAGATTTCAGATGTGACTATTCCTGATGAAGCGTTACTTATCGATACCAAGGGTAAAACCATATTACCTGGGCTTATCGACGCTCATGCCCATGGCGCACAAGGCAGTAATGAAATCATACCTCAGCAAAACTGGAGTATGTTTTCTAACTTGGCATTTGGTGTAACAACGATCCATGACCCTTCAAACGATACCACTGAGATATTTTCTGCTGCCGAATTACAACGAGCAGGTAAAATAGTTGCGCCAAGGATCTACTCAACAGGGACAATATTATATGGGGCTGAAGCACTAGGCTACAAAGCCATCATCAATAGTTATGACGATGCCTTATTCCATATGCAAAGGTTAAAAGATACTGGGGCAATTTCAGTCAAAAGCTATAACCAGCCAAGACGTGACACTCGTCAACAAGTCTTAGCTGCAGCCAAAGAACTAGGCATGATGGTAGTACCTGAAGGTGGTGGCAAGTTTCAGCAAAACATATCTATGTTAGTGGACGGTCATACCGGCCTTGAACATTCGCTACCGATTGCTAAAGGTTATGATGATTTAACTGCACTTTGGTCAGCAACAAAGTTTGGCTATACTCCAACATTTGTGGTTTCTTATGGTGGCATGATGGGCGAAGAGTACTTTTACGATAGAACTGAGGTATGGAAAAATCCACGTTTAATGCGTTATACCCCAAGTTTTTTGGTAGATAAACGTTCAATACGACGTCCTACTGCTCCGGATAATCAATATAACCATGTAGTTGTCGCTCAGTATGCCAAAACATTGCGAGACAAAGGTGTGAGTGTGCATATTGGTGCTCATGGTCAAAGAGAAGGGTTAGCCTCTCACTGGGAGTTATGGATAATGAATCAAGGTGGTTTTACTCCTTGGGAAGCGCTTCGAGGCGGGACAATTGACGGTGCGACTCACTTAGGCATGGACAAACAAATAGGTAGTATTGAAGCAGGTAAGATAGCCGACTTGATGATTATAGACGGCGACGTACTAACCGATATTCGCCGCAGCGAGTATGTGGAATATACCGTATTAAATGGTCGCGTGTATGACACGGCAACGATGAATGAAGTGGGTAGCAAAAAACAACGCAAACCATTTTTTTTCGAACAAAACAATCAATTGTTTATGCCCAAAGCAACACAACAAGCAATAGACGCTAAAGCTCAAAAGCATCATTGGGTACATTAGCTTTTTTTTCTGAGCATACCTTAACAAACTTTTGTTAAGGCATGCTCTAATGGAAATTTCTCATAAAACATGTTTCATGAAAGATAAACATTCACGCATATGAAAAAAAATTTGGTTTGGGATATCCCTGTAAGATTATTCCACTGGTTATTGGTGCTTTGTCTTTTGGGGCAATGGCTGACTGCTGAGGTGTTAGAGGATGCCATGGAGATACATTTCTACATAGGATATTTCGCTTTAGGGCTGGTCATATTTAGACTGCTTTGGGGGTTCTGCGGAACAAAATACGCAAAATTTAGCAGTTTTATGGCAGGTCCAAAAGCGATGGTTAGCTATTTACAATCGTTCACGTCAAAACAAAAAAACTTTTCTATAGGGCATAATCCTGTAGGTGGGTTATTATTACCTGCAGTATTATTACTGGTGGGTTTACAAGCTATTAGTGGCTTGTTTACTTCTGACGATATCGTCAGTGCTGGCCCCTACTATGATAGTGCTAACAGCATTGTTCAGAAATGCATGCAGTGGTTACACCACAATATTTTTGATGTGTTAATGACTGTAGCCGTTATTCATCTTTTGGCCATAATTTGGTACCGATGGGCACTTAAACATGACCTAATAACACCTATGTTAACGGGTAAAAAAGTAGTTGAAGCATCCAATGCCATAACTCACTCCAAATTAGTTAAAGCTGTATTATTAGCCATTTCAGTGGGAATTTTTGTTTACTGGTTGGTTGAAGTTAATCCACCACCGATTGAAGAATACTACTATTAATTGAATGACAGGCATTTGACTAGTTAATAGTGAAATGCCTATTATCTTAGTCTTCTTTATAATTGTCGTGGCAACCTTTGCAGCTTTTGAAAACTTGGCCAATAGCGGGCTTAAATTGACTTGTATCACCCCCTTTAGCAACCTTGTTCAAATTGTTTGCTGCAGCAGTCAAAGCAGCTATTTTATCTTTAAAGTCTGCTTGGTTTCCCCAAATTTTGTCTAGAGCTTCTGTCTTGACATCAAAACCAGTTGTGTCTGTGGCAAAGTAGTCCTCTAACATCAAAGACAATTGTTCAAGACGCATCGAATTAGTTTGCATCGTTTCCACGTTAAACGGTATAGCACCTTTGTTCATCGCTCCTAAAGCACCTACGTTGCTCTTCACCAGCTTAAAAATTGCTTGCCTATACTCAGTTACGCCCTTCGCTTGTTTAGCCGATTTGGCAGGCTCTGCTAAAACAGAAAACGTACTCAACACGGCTGCACCTATCATTACTGAAATAACTCTTTTAATCATATTGCCTTCTCCATAGGTTAAAATTTATTAAATGTAGAACAAAGATAACGGTTTTAATTCTGCCATTATGACTATTTTGTGTAAACTAATCTTATAATCTGAATAGGATAGGTCGAGATGGCAGACAATAACTTAGAAAAATCTTTCGCAACGCTAAAACAAACGATCCCTCTATTACTAAAGCATAAAATACCTGCGATTCCTACCAACTATGCACTCTGGTACACCTATGCCTCTAACGAGTATCCAGAATTAAAGATTGCGATTGATCATGTGCTAGATAACAAAATGCAATTGTCTGAGATAAAAACAAAAGAGCTTTATCGCAAATACCTAGCCGATACCGAGGATGTTTCTGCGTGGGAGTTACGTCAAACTATTGAAGCGATGTTAATAGAGCTATCCCAATCCTTACAAGATACGCGCACTGAAACGACCAGCTTTAAAAAAACTATGGATAATTGTGTTGATGACCTAGTTAAAGTCGAAAAAGAAGGTTGGTCATTAGAAGAAGTTATGAGCTTGGTGCGTAACTTGGTCAAAGACACACAAAAAATTAGACGCAGCACAATAAGCTTTAATGCAGCCTTAACAGACGCGCACAAAGAAATACAAGCCCTGAGAAACCAGCTTGAACAAAGCCAGCAAGACGCATTGTATGATGCGCTAACAGGGCTATGTAATAGACGTTACTTCGATGAAGAATTAGCGATTCAGTCCTTAAAGCCAGATTTATGTTTGATGTTAGTTGATCTTGATCACTTCAAAAAGATCAATGACAATTATGGCCATGTTATGGGTGACTTAGTGTTGAAAGCTACCGCTAAGAAACTCCAAGCAACATGCCGAGATGGTGCTCAAGCCTTCCGTTTTGGGGGGGAAGAGTTCGCTATCATTGTACCTAATTCAAACTTTGCCAAAGCCCGAAGTATGGCTGAATCAATGCGCAAAGCGATTGAAAAAATAAGCATGAAAGACAAACATTCAGGCGAAATATTAGGCGATATTGCGGCCTCAATTGGCGTAGCTGCATTGACAAAAGGCATGAATCCACTAGCACTTATTGAAAAAGCAGACAAACAACTCTATGAAGCAAAACGATTAGGTCGTAATCGTGTTATGCCCATGACGTAATCCCTATCGCAATTTGCTTTTACTACACCTTCTTTTACTACACCTTTATGATGAAGGTTTTCACACATGGGGAAACGTGAAAGGCATTGAGCTACTCGGCAACCGTCACTGCGTTAATCGTTACTTTATTAATCATTTCAATACGGATGTTGCAGCGGTTAAGGAGGGAGGAGGGAGGAGGGAGGGAGTAATTAATCACTGTAGGCCCAGATTTAACTGGATAGCTATCAACAACGCAGCGCCCGGTTTGACTAAAAGATAAAATCGTTCATGCGTTTTGTTATCTTTGATAACGGTCAATCCATATTCATTTTTTCATAATATGTCAGTCTACTTGCTGTACATCAGGACTACATCCATATCAGCTAAGTATTTTATCATTTAAAACAATGATTTAAATCATTCCCAGTTCAGCCATATTATTTTGATGTAAAGCGGGCGCGCAGGCAAGCATCAGTCACAACTCAATAATTCACAAATTCAAAAATCAAAGGGCACCCTATATTTTCTCTTCACCGCTTATAAGTTAGATGGACATAAAAAGCTTAAATCACCACACTTTTTAAATTATTGATTTTTATACAAAATAAAATCGGCATAACGTCGAAAAATCTTGTATAATCCTGCGCAATTTTTACTCAAACTGAAGTTGGAATAATGACAGATTTAGCAAAGTACAGAAACATCGGTATTTTTGCCCACGTTGACGCGGGTAAAACAACTACTACAGAACGAATCCTTAAACTTACTGGTCAAATTCATAAGACTGGTGAAGTACATGACGGTGAATCTACTACCGATTTTATGGAACAAGAAGCCGAGCGCGGTATTACTATCCAGTCAGCTGCCGTAAGTTGTTTTTGGAAAGATCACCGCTTTAACGTTATCGATACTCCTGGACACGTTGACTTTACAGTTGAAGTATACCGTTCACTTAAAGTTTTAGACGGCGGTATCGGTGTATTTTGTGGCTCTGGTGGGGTTGAGCCACAATCAGAAACTAACTGGCGTTATGCGAATGATTCAAGAGTTGCACGTATTATCTTCGTTAATAAATTAGATCGTATGGGTGCTGATTTCTACCGTGTTGTTGACCAAACTAAAAAGGTACTTGGTGCTAACCCGCTTATCATGGTTCTGCCTATTGGTATCGAAGATGATTTTGTTGGTGTGGTTGATCTTCTTACTCGTAAAGCATTCATCTGGGATGACACTGGTCTTCCAGAAAACTACAAAATCACTGATGTGCCTGCAGACATGGTTGATAAAGTAGAAGAATATCGTGAAATGCTACTTGATATGGCTCTTGAGCAAGACGATGACCTGATGGAGAAATATCTAGAAGGCGAAGAACCATCTTTGGAAGAAATCAAACGTTGTATCCGTAAAGGTACGCGTACTATGGAATTATTTCCAACTTACTGTGGTTCTGCATTCAAAAATAAAGGTGTTCAAAACATTCTTGACGCTGTTGTTGATTACTTACCTTGTCCTACAGACGTTGATCCACAACCTCTTACAGACGAAGAAGGTGAAGCAAATGGTGAATACGCCATCGTTTCTGCAAATGAGTCTTTCAAAGCCTTAGCATTTAAAATTACAGATGACCGTTTTGGTTCGCTTACTTTCGTACGCGTTTACTCAGGCACACTTAAGAAAGGCGATACAATTCTTAACGCTGCGACAGGTAAAACTGAGCGTGTTGGCCGTATGTGTGAGATGCAAGCAGATGACCGTAACGAGCTTACTTCAGCACAAGCCGGTGACATCATCGCTATTGTTGGTATGAAAACTAACGTTCAAACGGGTCACACATTATGTGATCCAAAAGATCCCATCATATTGGAAGCAATGGTATTCCCTGAGCCTGTGATATCTATCTCTGTTACACCAAAAGACAAAGGTTCAACTGAGAAAATGGGTATAGCTATCGGTAAAATGGTGGCAGAAGATCCCACTTTCCGTGTTGAAACTGACCAAGATTCAGGTGAAACAATTCTATCTGGTATGGGTGAGCTTCACTTAGATATCAAAGTAGATATCCTTAAGCGTACCTACGGCGTTGAATTAGAAGTAGGTGAACCTCAAGTTGCTTACCGTGAAACAATCACCCAAGAAATTGACGATACTTATACCCATAAGAAACAGTCTGGTGGTTCTGGTCAATTTGGTAAAATCGATTATCGTATCAAGCCTGGTGAAGCCAACACAGGGTTTACATTTACCTCTAAGGTTGTCGGCGGTAACGTTCCTAAAGAATTCTTCCCTGCAATTGAGAAAGGTTTCAAGAGCATGATGGGCACTGGCGTTTTAGCTGGTTTCCCAGTTCTAGATGTTGAAGTTGAATTATACGACGGTGGCTTCCACGCAGTTGATTCATCAGCGGTTGCATTTGAAATTGCTGCTAAAGGCGCGTTCCGTCAATCAATTCCTAAGGCTGGTCCTCAGTTAATTGAACCTATCATGAAAGTAGACGTGTTTACGCCTGACGATCACGTAGGTGACGTTATTGGTGACTTAAACCGTCGTCGTGGCATGATCAAAGATCAAGAACCTGGTGTAACGGGCGTGCGTGTTAAAGCTGACATTCCTCTTTCTGAAATGTTTGGTTATATCGGAAGCTTGCGTACTATGACGTCTGGCCGTGGTCAGTTCTCTATGGAATTCTCTCATTACAATCCTTGTCCACAAAATGTGTCAGAGAAAGTAATAGCAGAAACCAAAGCCCGTGATGCTGCAGCAAAGAAGTAAACACTTCTAAGTATTGAAAAGCCCCGTTAATTAGAATTAACGGGGCTGTTTTGATTTATGGCCTTGAATACCTCGACTTGTAACCGTACTATATTAATTGCATTAACAGTGTCTTGTCATCTTATCTTGATGATTGTTATTTAACAGACCAGCTTAGATATAATCCCATTCCAAATTTTAGGAAAAACAAATGAAATTAAACTCCCTTGCCTTATTAACGGCCTCTTCCTTATTTTTTGCTGCATGTGGCAGTGACCAAACAACCACAGCAGACACCCAGGTTGCTGAAGCACCTGAGGCGACAACCGATGTCGCAACCTCTGTTGCAGCAGATGTTGCAGCAGTTGTTGCAACAGAAACAAATCCTGGTTTAGCGAGTCTAGAACAGAAACTCAGTTATATAGTAGGCACCAATCTAGCGGGCCAATTTAAGCGTGATGAACTCACATTGGATGTAAACGCGTTCTCTATGGCCATCGAAGACGTAATGGCTGGTACTGAGTCACGTTTATCTCAAGAACAAGTGCAAACGGCTGTAGCGGCTGTTCAACAACAAGCTCAACAGAAACAGCAAGTTGCACAACAGGCAGTAAGCGGTAAAAATAAAGCCGACGGCCTAGCTTATCTTGAAGCCAACGCTAAGAAAGAAGGCGTGGTAGTCACACAAAGTGGTTTGCAATATAAAGAAGTCGTATCGGGTGAAGGCGAAATACCGACTTCCGATAAAACAGTCGTTGTGCATTACAAAGGTACATTAACTGACGGTACAGAGTTTGATAGTTCTTACAAAAGAGGCGAGCCGGCTGAATTCCCAGTAACCGGTGTGATTCCAGGTTGGGTTGAGGCATTACAACTCATGAATGTAGGTGACAAATTTGAGCTAGCTATTCCTTCTGATTTGGCCTATGGACCAAAAGGAAGTGGAGCGAGTATTGGTCCTGATGCGACATTATTGTTTGATGTTGAACTGATTGAAATAAAGTAATTCTTAAATAGAAGCCTTGTAAGACTCCTTATAAGGCTTCTATATAAGGCTTCTATCTTGATTTAACCTGCGCTTTGCATATTTATTCCTAACGTAAATTTCAATAGTCCGCTCGAACTTCCACACACCGCGCACTCAAACTATCAAACTATCAAACTATCAATACAAACTATCAATAAATTTACCTTTAGGTAACTCTAAAATAAATGACTCATTAGAGTAACTTCGACCTTCAATATGTTTTCTTATTCCAAAATCGGTAGCGTCAGAGAAATATCCATTCACACCAGCGTAAAATTTAACAATGGATGCTGCTCCGTCGAAGTAAAACATACTGATTTCTATTATCGAAATGAATTATTTAACGCTTAAGTAACCGGGTTTTTTGTAACATAACTAAACCTAGGATCAGCAGCCAACCCATTGTGCCACCGCCACCGCTAGAGCCTGAACCGCTTCCACCAGTCGGCCCATTCACTAACGTATTAAGTGTTGGATTGAGGTTGTCAGCCGAATCAGCAGCCATATTAGTAACCACTATATCAAAAATGACAACCAAATTATCATCGGTAATTTGCACCTCATTATCTACATCTGTTTGTGAGTAATTCCGAATAGGTAATTCACCAAATGTACCACCACCATTCAACAAAGTTAGAGCAGCAATAGCATCAACCACTTGCATTCCGTCACCAACCACCTGACCAAAGACTGTGAACCCACCAGCGTTTGTGGCCACATCTAAACTATTGGCATTATTTGATAAATTAATAAACCATTGTGAAGTAGCACTGTCTGGATTGCTGCTTTTAGCCATCGCAATAGTGCCACGCATATTGGATAATCTAGGGTCATTTACTACGGGGGTACCTGTTGAAATACTGTCTAACGAAAAACTATTAACAGCGACAGGGCCGGTGTAGGTAAATCCTCCCCCCTGAATCACAAAATTAGATACAGAACGATGCACTACACTGTCTGCATAAGCCCCGGCGTTGGCATAGCTCAAAAAGTTTGCCACTGTTTCTGGTGTTGTATTATCGAATAAATTCACTTCTATGACACCAAGCGATGTGCGAATTTCTACTACCGTGCTTTGCACATTAAACGACAACAGAGCGAGTAAAGTTGAGATGAAAATAATGGGTTTACTTTTAAAAAACATAATTAGGTAATTCTTCTTTTGTGAGTGTTAAGCAGGATAAAATATATCCACGATAAGACAAAGCTAACACTTGCATCAATTTGTAATTGAGGTCAGCGTAACCATTGCCAAAATAATAAAGTTTAAAAAGGAGCTGGGTACTGTCTAAAGACTTGTGTGATTGCTTGTATAGCGCCTTTAGACAAGGGCGTTTCAAAAGCCTCAAAGTTTTCTTTTAACTGCACCATGCTTGTCGCTCCAATAATAGTCGAAGTCACACCATCAACTTGATCACACCAGGCTAAAGCAAGCTGAGACGGTGTCATATTATAGGTGTTCGCAATCTCTACATATCTTGCTGTTGCGGCATGAGTGGCTGGTGTATCACGAAAAATGCCGTTTCTTTGCTCAAACGTCCAGCGGCTACCTTTAGGCATTTTTCCATCCAGATACTTGCCACTTAAAACACCACCAGCCAAAGGTGACCAAGGTAGGTAAGCTACGTTTTCACGTACGCAATTCTCAATTAAATACGGCCAATCTTTAGCATGTAACAGACTAAATTCATTTTGAATCGACACCATCCTAGGTAAGGCATATTTTTCACTCAACTTAAGGTAAGTGTTGATCCCCCAAGGTGTATCATCTGACAATCCACAAAAGCGTACTTTTCCCGTTTTAACACAGCTATCTAGTGCTTGAAGGATCTCCAACATCTCATTGGTTTCATGTTCCGTGTCAAAGCTTGAAAACTTCACTTTACCCGGCCAATGTTTTGAAAAATGGGGGGAAGTACGATTTGGCCAATGTAACTGAAACAGGTCGATATAATCGGTTTGTAAACGCTTTAACGAGGCATCTACGGCTGCAACGACACTCTCACCGCTAATTTTCTGGCCACCACGAATATAAGGTAAACCTGGGCCAGCAATTTTACTGGCAAGTATCAGCTCTTTACGTCGAGATGGATTTTGTGCAAGCCAATTTCCAATAATAATTTCAGTCCCGCCATACTTGTCACCTGAAGGTGGAACGGGGTAAAGTTCAGCTGTATCAATAAAATTAACACCCTGACTTAAAGCGTATTCAATTTGATCGTTTGCTTCTAATTGTGAGTTTTGTAACCCCCACGTCATGCTACCCAAGCACACTCTAGATACCTTTTCGCCACTACTTCCGAGCACACTATATTGCATATTTATCTTCCCGATATATAAACTTTCTTATGATAAATCAATCTAAATTTTTCTTAACATCTGGATCTAATATGTTCATCAAACCTTGAAAATACAAACTTGGTAACTCTTGGCCGTTGAACCGATTACCCAGCTCGTCTTTTGCTGACACTAACTTTCGCATCACAAAGTAAATTTGATATTCTACTTCATCAAGTACCAGTGCAAATTCCTCTATATCCACAAAATCAACTTTGCTCACAGAGGCTTCTAGCTTGATCAACCAAGTATGTTGTGCTTGGCTTAATACACCAGAATCAATAACGGTGTATTCTAACTGATGCAACAAAGCAAGGGGTTTAAAGTTTTCGTTGTCTGTCATCAAATCTTTGTGATCAACATAAATTCTGGCAAATTCTTTAAACCATAAATTCAACCTTTCACGTTTTTCGATACACATCACTACTAGCAACTTAAATTCAAACTCTGAAAATGCTGCTTCATATTTGGCTGAAAACCCTTTAAGTAATCGCATCATACCTTTATGAATAACTTCGTGATGGGCTGTACTAGGCAGTTGTATCACAGCAATCACTGATGTCCATGAATGGGGTCCATTTTGAGCAAGCTTTCGGTAGATGGCGCTAACCTTATCGACCATTGCCATTATTTGTCCTTCAATACCTAACTGTGTGGCTTGCTTAGAAAAGGGGTAACCAAAACCATCCGCTCTTTCATGATGCTCTAATATAGCCTTACCTACTGACTTGGGTAAATTAGGTACCATATCGGCAAAATGTTTGGCAATCACCACATGCCCTTGCATCATTTTCCACTCACTTTCAGTGTATTTCCCTTCTTTACTTACGATAAGAGGGTCAATATGCAATAAACCCACATCCGAAATAATGTTAGCTAAAAAAACATTTTCTGTCGTTTGTCTAGACAGCTTTAATTCTTTACATAAGCTCATTGCAATCACAGAAGTCAGCAATGAACGAGCAAATACATCCGGCATTCGTTCAGCCAGCACTGTGAGTTTCTGAGTGACCAAAGGATGTTGGGTTAACAAATGAAACGCTTCCATTGCATCGTTGTACATACCATTATGGTGAACGATATCTGACAACTGCATATCATTTAAGCGTTGAGTGAAAAATTCAAATAAAGTTCTTTGATTCAATCTCGATGTTAATGAAATAGAATGATCTAAGGGTTTTAGTAATTTATGTTTGGCAATTTTTTGCGCGAAAACTTTATCTACTTCCATACCTTTTTTAACAACAAGTACCCCTCGTTGGTTAAACACATCTTCCTCTAATATGACTTTATTGCTTTTGCTGACTTCAGCCAGATGACTCACATAGTGTTGTTGTGATGATTCCATTTATATAAGCACACTCTAAAAAAAGGGACGAATAAAAGTTCATTACATAGGCGGTTTTCAATTTAATCTTTTGATGTCGAAATCAACAAGCTTTTAAAAAATACTCGCTCATAACTAAGGTATCAAAACTTAGCGTAGAATCCAAATTACAGTGAGTATAAATTTTATACCAAGCTAATAGACACTGAATATTCTTAAAGAGTTTACGATTAACAAAACAGACATATTGTTTAATTTAGCTTGGTTTGCAAGATGTACGACTCCACGTTTTCTGGTAACTCGTCGAGGAGTGAGAGGAGCGATAGAAGCGAGAAAATGGTCACAAGGGATCCTCTCAGACTTTCATATACATACTGCGTCAAATAAAAAAGGCCACCGAGGTGACCTTTTTTGGATAAGTAAATTTTCTACTTAAAGGATTTTAGCTACTACGCCAGCACCTACAGTACGGCCACCTTCACGGATTGCGAAGCGTAAACCTTCGTCCATCGCGATGGGGTGGATTAGCTCAACTTTAAATTTCAAGTTGTCACCAGGCATAACCATTTCTACGCCTTCAGGAAGCTCTACAGCACCTGTTACGTCAGTTGTACGGAAGTAAAACTGTGGACGGTAACCTTTGAAGAATGGAGTATGACGGCCACCTTCGTCTTTGCTTAGTACGTATACTTCAGCTTCAAAACCTGTGTGTGGAAGAATTGAACCAGGCTTAGCCAATACTTGACCACGCTCTAC
>Ga0307492_10000257_pt1 | contig 22899 bp, 25 predicted proteins | sample SI3LmetaG_FD_202365 | JGI IMG/M metagenome (GOLD analysis project Ga0307492, IMG submission 202365) | Sea-ice brine microbial communities from Beaufort Sea near Barrow, Alaska, United States - SI3L | ecosystem: Environmental > Aquatic > Marine > Coastal | place: USA: Alaska | collected 2017-05-06 | reverse complement strand
ATGTAAATAGTTTCTATTTGTTTGGTTTATCAGGTGTAGGAAAGTCACATTTATTACACGCCAGTTGTACTTTTGCTGAAAAGCTAGGGTTGTCGTCAGTTTGCTTATCGTTTTCTGAACTTAAACAACTGTCTGTTGAAGTGTTAGATGGTTTAGAAAATATTGATTTGATTTGCTTAGATGATGTGCAATTAATCGCTGGAGATGAAATTTGGCAACAAGCTGTTTTTGATTTGTTTAATCGTGTTATCGAACATAACAAACGCTTGATTATTACCGGAGATCAAAGTGTTCCTCAGTTAAAACTTGGGTTAGCTGATTTAGTGTCTCGTTTATCTTGGGGGATGACAGACCAAATAAAGCCGCTTGATGATGAAGAAAAGTTGATCGCATTAAAATTTAGAGCGCAGCAACGTGGTTTATTATTAAGTGATGAGGTGGCGAAGTACTTATTAAGTCATTTATCGCGTGAAATGACTCATTTAATTCTAGCCTTAGATATACTCGATGAAGCTTCAATAAGAGAGCAGCGAAAAATCACAATCCCTTTTATTAAAGCTATTTTATTCTAATTAAATTCGTATTATTTTATTGGGCTTGGCTTTTCATAAAACTCATGTTGAATAAAAAGTCTTTTCTTAACGTTACTAGAAACCTTCTTAAGCCCTGATTGCTGAGACGGTAAGAGGCTTATATTCAAATTATCGCTCCACGTTTCTCCAGCGTTCATCATGATTGGGTTAGGTAGGTTATTTATAAGGCTTTCGACATCCTTAACTTCAGGTAAAATATGACTGACAGCAAATAATACACGAGGTTTAATACTTTCTTCTCCAATTCGACCTCGTTGTCCCCAATTAACAATATACTGTTCATCGGTACTTTTAGGAGAGTTAGTTATTGCAACATCTCGGCTAATATCAAAGCGAATTTTCATCATAAACCCATCAAAAAGCATAGCGTAATCTTCACGAATACTGGAATAATTATAAAATTGAGGCGCACTTTCTGTACTGAAAAATGTGCTGACATCGTTAGGTTGATATGCTTTTTGTGTATCTGTTGCATCAGCACCATGAAAACGTACTTGGGCTAATGCATACATTTCTTCACCTAGTAAAGGTAAGGTGTTTTTAAGTTGATCTGACTTGTATCCAGTCCCTTGAGATATTTTTTGTGCAGCAGATAAAATTGTATCGTTTTTGTTTAAACCAGACCAGCTGGTGCTTGGGAAAAAATCATTAGCATGAGCAAGTTCGTGGTATATAAGAGAGGTCACACTATATAAAACATCTTCTGGCTCTCTGGACGTTCGTGTGTTTTCAGAAATGAAAGTTGTGGTGTAATTATTGTTTTTAACATAACGCCATGGCATTGCAAAATTAAGGTCATTACCAAATGAAGCTCTATAGTCGGGCGCTTGATTGATAGTATCTCGTTCATCAGGAGTTAACCAAAAATAGTTAGCATCTAGATGGATAGCACCACTAACAACCCAGTAATATGATGGTCTTATGTCGTAAGAGATAACAATTGCGGTATTAGCTCTAAGTAAGTTCTTGAAATCATTGTTTGGATCAAAGTTCTCTAAAAAGGACTTAAACCTTTCTCCCATCCAATGATGAGAAACTACAACTCGATTCATTATGTCGTCAACTGTTGGTGCCGTCGTTTCGTGAGCAATAAGGGGTAATGTATTAAAGGTACATGTTTTATTAAAATCAATTTGATTGCTATAAACACAGTCAACAAGCACATTTGCATAAGGAGAGCTCTCAATGAATGGGAATACACGTGCTAATCGTTCAGTATAAGCGGTATCGTTTGATTCAGCATCAATAACCCCTGCGTCTTCAACAATAATACCTACTGTGTCGCTATGAGCCCCTGACGTTACTGAAAATTCTAACAAGGTATCTTTGGTGACTTCAGGAGCATTAAAGAATACAGCATAATTTCCATTGGTATTTGCTGCAGTAAAATTAATCTCTGGCCCAGAGATTTGATTCCAAACCAAAGTACTTGCTGAAAGCTCTGGTGCAATTGAAGCTCTTAATGAAACTTTATTTCCTTCTAAAACAGCATGACCTAAGCGAGCAGAAATATGACTTTGCTCACTTGATACGATAATTGAATGATTAAGGTTTTCCTTACTGCCATCTTCGAGAGAAAATGAAACATTAAAGCTATATGTTCCAGCAATATTAGGGGTAAAAGCAATCACTTTACTTGTATACGCTAAAAAGTTAACAGGTTGACCTTCAGTTTGAGTCCAAAGAATATCAGTAATATTATAATGGGGTGACAGAATTAACAGCTCTACCGATTGGGAAATTTTTACATTATTACCTACAGTAACAATTTTAGCGGGTTCACTATTGCCATTACACGCTGATAAAAGTGATATTAGTACCAATATAAGTAGAGTATTTTTCATTTTAGCCCTTAAATTAAAATATGATGTCCTTAAATAAAGTATTTCTGAAACTTTACTTTGGCTCTTTTGGTTTTCTTATGCTTAAACCTAATTCTTGCCCTCTATACTTTGCGTAATATGTACCTGCAAGAAACATCGTGGTTGCGAAAATCAATTCTAATGACGCCCATATAATATCCTCTGGAGACACCCATAAAGTCGTTAAGCTATGTAGAAAATAAATCATAACTATAAAGCTTGACCAAGCATAAGTATAAGGATTGCCTGTTACTAGTCCTTTTAATGGAAATAAAAGTGGAACTGTAAATAAGCATAAACTTAATAGTGGAGTTAAGCCTTGCGAAGGGTTTAAAAACAGTAGCCACAGAGGCATAAAAAATAATAAAGAAAAGTATCCTGTTAGAGCTACTTTTTTCAGTGTTGATGTTGAAAATCGTTGTGTTTTTTGCATGAAAGGTATCCAGTTGACGATAAGTAGTCTCGTTAACATATTAAATTAAAATATAACTAAATTAGAAAAGCGTTAATACGTTCTCAGGAGGACGCCCTATAACTGCTTTAGTATCTGAAGTAATTATTGGGCGTTCAATCAATTTTGGTGTATTTACCATTGCTTTTATTAGCTGCTCATTAGTTGCACCAGCAAGTTTTTGTTCTTTAAATTCAGTTTCTTTAGTACGCATCATCTTAATAGGTGAAATATTTAAACGTGATAAAAGTGAATTAATGGTAGCTTCATTTAATGGTGTTTTGAGGTATTCTATAATAGAAACCTCTTGGTTGTTTTCTTCGATTAGTGCCAACGTTTGGCGACTTTTGGAGCAACGAGGGTTGTGATAAATGGTTAACATTTTTGTTCTCAATAAGTTCTGAAATTAGTTGCATCACTTTGCATGCAAAGTGGAATGACATTATGTTTATTTAAAAAGTGCGTGTGTAATTGTTATTATAGTTTCTTAATTTTTTCTTCTTGGTCTTGAAATTGTAAAATACGTGCTTTTATACGTTTTTCGACAATCGGCGCTTTACCCGCAAAGTTATATCCAGTCTGTAATTCATCAACAGCTCGGGAATATGCTCCTAATAATGCAAAAACTTCACCTTTAGTTGCATGCATTAAAGCCATTTTATTTTGTTTTCTATATACGGTAGTTAACATATCGTAAGCGATAAAATTTCCTGGTTTAACCAATAAGTAATCCTGTAAAAGTACTTCTGCTTGCGAATATTTGTTACCTTCAAGTAGAGCATTTGCATAATTTAAGGTAACAACTTGGTTGTTAGGCATAATTAAATTTAAGTCTCTTAGCATGACGCAGGCTTTATCAAGCTCTTTAGTTTTAATGTAAACATCAGTTAAAGCATCAGCATAAAATAGGTTGTTTTTATCTTCAGATATCAAGGCTTCAAGTATTGTCCTCGCTTCTAGATAATCTTTATTTTCAAAGTATGATAAAGCTAAACCATAATTTACCGCTGATTTATAAGTGTATTTTTGTTTTTCAATATCATCCCTAAATTTTAAAATGTTTTCTTCTGGTGTCGATTCATATCTAGCTTGAATACGTGACTTAGCAAGTGCAAAACTTAGACTCGGAGCTAATGGACCAGCTGCTAGCCCATGTGCGCGAATACGAGCTTCGGCAATGCGAGATTCAGGGACAGGGTGGGTTAAAAGCATGGCAGGAGGCTTAGATTTATAACGATATTTCACGGCCATTTTGCTAAAAAAATCTGGTGCACCTTGAGGATCAAATCCACTATTTGCTAATAGTGTTATACCCACGCGGTCGGCTTCTTTTTCATTGCCTCGAGTAAAATTAATACTTGATTGTTTTGAAGCGGCCATAGCGGTTGTTAGTGCTGCCATACCAACAGAAGGATTAACTAAAGCAAGCAATACACTGGAAATCATTGCTGCGGTTGCTAAAGGTTGGTTTTTATTTTGATCTTCAAGTCTGCGAGCTAAATGCCGTTGTGTAACGTGAGAAATTTCATGGCCAATAACCGAGGCTAATTCACTTTCTGTGTCAGCTAGAGTGATTAGCCCACTATGAATACCCACATGCCCACCAAAAAAGGCAAAGGCATTAATCTCTTTATTTCTAATAATAAAAAATTCAAAGCTGTAATTAACATCGTGAGCATTTTTTACTAAGCGATTTCCTAGATCATTAATATATTCAATTAAAACGGGATCATTAAGTAAAGGCTGAGAAGCGCGAATATGACGCATCATTGCGCCACCAATTTGTCGTTCTTTATCTATGGATAAAACACTAAAACCTGCCGTACCAATTTCGGGAAGTTCATTTTTATTATTTTCTTGAGAAAAGCTATAAGAGCTAGCAAGCAATGTTGTAAAAGCGCATGAAAATAATAATGATTTTATTTTTAAAGTACTATTATTATAAGACAAATTAATTATTCCGTATTTTGGCCGTGGTTATCAAGTAAATCAGCTATAGTGACATTCGGTTTCCTGATATATAACTCTTTACAAAACTCTGCAATGGAATAGCCCATTACATCTACAATATCAAATGATTCACTTATTTCACTTATCAATTCTTGTACACGTTTATGTGAGTACTTAATTAACGCTAAATCTGCTGGATCGCCACTTTTAAATGTGAAAATGATGAAGGAGATCAAGCTATTGATCCTAAATAGCATTTGCATGCTTTCAGGTGACCATTGTTTAAAAGAACACAATGGATGTTGTGATAAAGGCACATTGACCTGTTGATCTTCGACTATTGGAAAGCAGTGAAGTTCATAATTTTGTTCATCATAGTGATGTCGTAGCGCAATTTTAGGTTTTTGCTTGGCGATTACATTGCCATTTTCATCATTAAAGCCATCTAAAAAGGCAAAGTTCCAATTGCTTTTGTTAAACAATCGTTTATATGCGCTATCAAATCCATAAGTCATAATACCGTCTAAGTCGCTTATTGAAGATGCTGCCATCGTATATATAGAAGGAACATCCCCCCAGTTGAGCTTCTTTTTATAGGCGGTAATTTCTTTTAAAGTTGATGTGATTGGTAATTCGTTCATCTGACCTCTGCACTTATCTTTAATCAAATTAAAATAAATAATACAATAACATTGTAATCAATTGTCGCAAATTAGATAATCAAACAAAAGGTTTGTTTGCTTGTTATGAGTAACAAATTTGTTAATCAATGATTTTAAGTGGTATGTACTTTATGATTTATGAATATGATGCCAGATCTGAAACATGTCCAGTTCCTCTGGTACAATTACGCTTACTTTTAAAAAAAATGTCAAATACAGACTTTTGCTTACTGAAAATATCGGATCAAGGTTCAATTAAAGATATCCCTAAGCTATTAACTAAACACGGTTATGTCTATAAGCAGTCTTGGCTTGAAAAAAACACACTCGAGCTTTTTATTTGTAAAGCTAATTTTCCCTTTAATTAAACGTAAATCAAACAGGTAAGTTATATAAATGGTTACATTATTTTCTCAATGGTATAAACGTAAGTTTTCTGATCCAAATGCAATCACTTTATTGGTTATACTTTTATGCGCATTCCTCTTTGTATTTTTCTTTAATAATTTACTTATGCCAGTATTTGTCGGTATCGGGATTGCTTTTTTATTGGAATTACCAGTATTTCGGTTAATGCACTTAGGTTTTTCGCGGATACTTTCTGTTAGCCTCGTTGTTGCCGCGTTTATTGGTATTTCTTTAGTGGGAATTTTAGGGTTAATGCCCGTTATTTGGCAACAAAGCAGTAACTTATTGCAAGAAGTGCCTCAAATGTTGTCTCAGGGCCAAACTTACTTATTAACACTGCCTGAGCAATACCCAGATTTAATAAATGCGGAACATATTGAAACACTGATCTCAGCAGTAAATGAGAAGTTAATCGAGTGGGGGCAATTAGCATTAAGAGCCTCACTAAATTCTATTTCCGATATTGTTGCACTGTTAATTTATTTAATTTTAGTGCCACTGATGGTGTTTTTCTTTCTAAAAGATAAAAAAGAGTTAATCTCAAGCTTTACGTCTTTTTTACCTAAGGAGCGCTTAATGGCTACGCAAGTCGGTGAAGAAATGTATCAACAAATTATGAATTATATACGTGGTAAAGTGATTGAAATTCTTATTGTTGGTACCGCATCTACAATTGCTTTTATTGCACTGGGTTTAAACTATGCTGTATTGCTTGGTGTACTGGTAGGTTTGTCGGTTTTAGTGCCATACGTAGGCGCAACTATTGTTACAATTCCTGTGATGTTAGTGGCATTATTCCAATTTGGTACAGGCAGTGAGTTTGGTTATGTCATGCTTGCCTACGGTATTATTCAAGCGATTGATGGAAATATTATAGTGCCATTATTGTTTTCAGAAGCGGTTAATTTGCACCCTGTAACCATTATTATTTCTGTTATTCTATTTGGTGGTATGTGGGGATTTTGGGGAGTGTTCTTTGCTATTCCACTTGCAACGTTAGTTAAAGCTGTTTTAAATGCCTGGCCTTCTAATAATGACTTACCTGAACAGGAAGAATGCTAAAGGTCCAACACTTTGAAATTCAGGTTGTTTCCCTTTGGTATTTTACAATAATATTTTTAACCGTGTTGATGCCAAACATCACTTTATTAATAAAAGATTCTGAACTGTGAATTATATTGAAGTTGGGATGTTGTGCCCAAATTTTTTGCAGTTTATCGTCAATAACGATAGCAACCTTATCCGATTCATTGCGAATAGGGTTATTACTTTTTATACTTTCACCTGATTTTGCTGCACTTTCAAAAAATATAACGGCATCGTAACGTGCTAATTCATCTTCTAGGCTTGTATTCATACATTGAAAATACTCCTCAGAGCTACCAGGCCAATAGGCTAAACCATCTAACGATCCACGATCACATAAAATAATGCTTTGGCTGTATGTTGCTCGTTGAATATCCTCTAAATTTTTTTGTAAATTGAAAATAGCTTTTTGCTGTGCTTTTAGCACATGGTTATCGTTTGTTCGTTCAATACCACCGCTAAATATGATAGTCGCAGCTTCAGGTACCGTTGCTATTGTTCCTGAAAATTCACGACGAATAAGATCAATAGCGGTGGTTTTTCCTCCACCTGGGCCACCAGTGAGTACGATGCGTCTTTTTTTATTTGTAATTTTCATAAGTTTTAGACTAAAAATATTTTATATACTGTAGCCTGCGTAAAAATAGGCTTCAAGCTTATTTGTATATATCGCCAAATAACTCTATTTGTGTCAAATAAATTCTTAAATCAAGTTCTATTTGATGGTAATCCGTTTGCATATGCTGACAAAGCTTGTAAAAATTTTTGTTATGCTCTTTTTCTTTTAAATGAGCAAGTTCGTGCACGACTATCATTGCTAAAAATGCTTCAGGGCCTTTTTTAAATAGGGCACCTATTCGAATTTCATTTTTACTCTTTAATTTGTTCCCTTGAACACGCGATACATAAGTGTGCAGCCCTAATGCGTTATTGATAACATGAATTTTATCGTCGTATTTTATTTGGCTTAACGGTTCTGATTTTTTCAAGTATTGGTTTTTAATATTCATTACATAACCTCGTAAGGCTTTATCGTTGTATATTTGATGAACCTTTGGGTATTTTGATAATAAATAGGCTGATAACGTTTTATTAGTTATCATTTCTTGTATTTGGTTTTGAATGGTTAAAGAGTAGACAGAAAGGTACTTTAAGTGTGTGATCATTATCTAATTCTATATATGAGGCTAGCTTATATCAATGGAACTTAAATTGAACAAACTAGCCGCTTATCTTAATTTTCAGTTTTTAAAAAGTCTAAAACAACTTCATGATGGTTTTTTGTCTTAAATTTATTAAATACATGCTGTATTTTACCATCAAGCCCAATAAGAAAAGATAATCGATGGATCCCTTCATATTCTCTGCCCATGAATTTTTTCAATCCCCAAATACCAAAAGCATCGGCAATACTATGATCTACATCAGAAAGTAAGGTGAAATTCAATTCATCACGCTGAGCGAACTTCAAAAGCTTTTTAGGTTCATCAGGACTAATGCCGAAAACAATGGTATTTAATTGCTCAAGATCAGCTTTACTGTCTCTTAACCCTTGAGCTTGAATAGTACAACCCGGTGTCATTGCTTTTGGATAAAAATATACAATCACTTGTTTTTTACCAATATAATCTGCTAAAGCGACTTCTGTATTATTTTCATCAAGTAAAGTAAATAGTGGGGCGGTTTCGCCAACGGTTATTGTTTTCATCGTTATCCTAATTTGTATTATATTTAAATAAGGTTTGAACTGACTTTTTTAATGCACCCCTGAACACCAATTTGTTCACAGAGTTCAAAGTAGTCACTTTCAAGTTGATTAATGCTTGTGTCTTTTGTTAAAGCTATTAATATTGTGGCGCGCATTTGATTACTTTCGGGATCAATTTCTGATTTGAGTGAAGATAAATCAATATTTCGAGTAGCAAAAAATGCTGTAATCGCTTTTAATATACCAGGTTGGTCGATACCTGCGTAATCAACCTGATAATGATGGGTAAAATCTCTTTTTTTATATCCTGACGTTCTTTTCATCATGGTGGTTAATTCAAGTTTAACGGCAACAGCCGGCAATTTGTTTTCAATTTGATTAATCGCTTTTGCGCTTCCATTTAGCAACATAATCAAAGAAAATTCCAAGCCAAATATAGCCATTCTACTGTCAATAATATTACAGCCACATTTACTTGCGAGCTTAGTGAGTTCGCTCACACTTCCTGTTCTGTCTGCGCCCATTGCGGTGAGCACTAAATATTGAGACATAGTTAACCTAAGTGTTTTAAAAAGGCGCTATTGTAACGTATTTGAAGCAGATAAAAACCTGTAATAATAGTAGACGATATTTATTTAGTGTTTTTCGAGTTGAATTCTTGTGTTTGTAAAAACAGGCAAGTAACATGGTGCGCATTAATCTTTCTGATAATATGCTTGTATACATTGAACGATAAAATCTATAGATAATATTGGAACTTTATACAAAAAATTTACTCGAACAGCAGATTAAAGTTTTCGTTGTTTTCATTTTATGGTTTCAAGGTCAGCTTTTATTATCAGTTTATATAAGAACAAACTTTAAAGATTCAGATTGTATCCTCAGGAGTGTTAATGAATCGTCGTATATTTTATTTTTCCTTGTTAAGTCTTGCAGTAACAGGTTGTGGCAGTGTTAATAACAAAAGCGCTATGGGCGATTTTGAATATGCCAAAGAAAAAGAAGCTAAAAAACTAAGTATCCCAGCAGGTTTAACTAAACCTAAAGAAAATACAAAGTTTTTTATCTCTGATGATATTAATCATCAAGGACCCGTTGGTATTAGCGTTGATGTGAGAGCACCTTCACTTGTACTTCCGGTTGCATCATCTTCTCGTGTCGTTCCCGGTACTACCTCTTCTAAAATTTGGTTTGACCAAGTATTAGAAGAGACCGACTTGAAAGACTTTTTAACAAATGCATTACGAGAACAGCTCGTTAGTGATGGTGTGGAATTAAAGGCGGTTGGTACAGATAATAAAGCGTTTGAGTCAGACTGGTATCATAATGAAGAGGTTTCTGGCTATTGGTTGTTCGAAACTGTCGATAGCAGTGAAAGCTTACGTTTTAGCTACTTATTTGAAAGTAAGCCTCATGGCCGGAGTGTTGCTTTATCGGTTAAGCTAATTGATTACATGCGTACAGATAAAAATGGTGCAAGTAAAACAATGGACTTAATTGACAAACAACGTGCTGAAATGGCGATGCTCAATGAAGTTGTAGCCCAGGTTGATTTTAAATACCGCTTAAAGCAGCGTGAAAATCGTTTAATGCGAGCCAATCAAAAGTTTGTGACTATTGGTGAAAATTCTGAAGCAGAGCCTGCATATATTGCTGAAATTGATGTTGAAATGCTTTGGTCTAACATGCCATTGTTTTTTGCAGATTATGGTTTTGAAATAACAGATTTAAATGAAAATAAAAAAATCTATTTTGTAGATTTTGTGAAGCCTGACAATAGCTTATGGTCGGTTATTTGGGGAGATGACGTGCCTGTTATTGATGTTGACGCGGCTAAATATCAATTTGTACTTGCTGAGATAGAAGGCAAAACTTCTGTAACCATTTATGATGTTGATGGTAATGTGTTGCCAACTAAAACATTAGAACGTATTTTTCCTGTAATGGAAAAAGGACTATCCTTTAGGGATGCTTTTTAATTTATTGAATTTGAAACGCCGTTAAACTTATTTAACGGCGTTTTCGTTTATAATTATAAGCCGATTTAAAGCTTATAAAAGTTGAATTAATTTCAATTTGACACAAATACTATTTTTTTATAACTGATTGCTTTTCAATTTCATCAATTTCAATTTTTAATTCACTTCTTTCTTTTAACTCAATAGGATCTTTTGACACTATTATTGGCATTTTATGAGCTTTTTTATTACTACGGGGTAGCGTTTCTTGTAAATCATTTAAACTTTTTAGTCTTAACGGTGTTTTAGCATTTTTTTGAACGAGACTAAAGTTTCCAATAACCAAAGCTAAAGCGACAATGAAAATGACAATAATTAGCCAACTATCCATAGTGTATACTCCCAACATTTTGAATGTAATTTTGATAAATTTTTGGCAATTGTTGAATTATTTCATTTTTACCCGATATATCTGCTCTCGAAAGAACTGATTGAATGCAGCCTATTGTTAAAAGTTTCTCTGCGTATTGTGCTACTGGCCAGTAAGATAGGTGCCAAGGCTCTATGGCGACACCGCCTCGAAACTTGTCGTATGGAAAATAAAAGTCAAAGCGACTGGCATTTTCAGTTAACCATTGGCTTAATGGATAAAGAGGTCCATCTTCAGCAAACTCCCACGGTTCTAACTGCAGTTGTTGATTATCGGGTAATAAGTTTTTCGCATAGATATCAATGTCGCACCCCCAATGATGGCGGCTTGCTCCAGGCAGTGCTGAAAAATATAAAATAGCTTGAGTAATTTCTTGTTCAGTCATTGTAGTAATATCGAGCGTTTCACCTTGTTGATTTTTAATAGCTAGTTTTCCTGAAAACTTTCTATTCCAAATACTTAATTGACGAGTGAAACTTCTATAACCACTTACAATCTTTAGCTCAAAACCTACCAATTTTGCTTCTTCGCACATCGCTGTCCATGCAGGAGTAGCTTGCTGATGAATACCAGTGCAATCATCTAACCACGTGATATGACTATCATCGTGGCCAGTTAATTGTCTTTTACTTAATATCTCAGTAATCAAAGTTAAGCTACTGGTACTTGATCAGTCAATGCATTAACAAGCGTATGATAATATATATCAACTAATGAAATTAAATCATCGCAGTTAACACTTTCATTTACTTGATGGATTGTTGCATTGCATGGCCCAAGTTCAATGACTTGCGCACCAGTGGGTGCAATAAACCGACCATCTGAAGTCCCGCCAGATGTTGATAGTTCAGCATCAATGTTGGTTACAGTTTTTATTGCCTTCACTGCTGAATCTAGCAAAGTACCAGGTTCAGTAATAAATGGCTTGCCGTTAAATGTCCATTTAATCTCATAATCTAATTGATGCTTGGTGAGTACGGCATCAATCTTATCCATAATATTTTGAAAATTTAGTTCTGTGCTAAAGCGTAAATTAAACCAAGCCGTTAAATGTCCTGGGACAACATTCGTTGCGCCCGTACCAGATTCTATATTTGATAATTGAAAACTGGTTTGTGGAAAATATTCATTACCATTATCCCAATGCATTTGGCTAAGTTCAGCCAAAGCTGGCATTGCTATGTGAATAGGGTTCTTTACATGATCTGGGTAAGCCACATGGCCTTGTTTACCGTTTATAGTTAATTCACCAGAAATTGAACCTCGGCGACCATTTTTAACGGTATCTCCTACACGATTGGAACTTGTCGGCTCACCAACAATACAATAGTTTATTTTTTCATTGCGCGCTTCAAGTGTGTCAATAACACGCGTTGTGCCATTAATAAATGGACCTTCTTCATCACTCGTAATGAGATAGGCAATTGAACCATAATGATCTGGATGATCTTCTACGAAAAGCTCTGTAGCGATAATCATCGCTGATAAACTACCTTTCATATCTGAAGCACCACGACCAAATAACATGCCATCAATAATAGTTGGTTCAAAGGGGGGGGTATGCCAAAGTTCTAAATTTCCTGCAGGAACAACATCAGTGTGGCCAGCGAAGCAAAATACAGGCTCTGTTGTACCTCGTCTCGACCATAGATTAGTGGTGTCTTCAAAAACCATTGTTTCATTATTAAAATTTAAAACACCTAAACGCTCAGCCATCATTTTTTGACAACCAAAATCTTCTGGCGTCACGGAAGGTCGTGCAATCAAGTCTTTTGCTAACGTTATAACGGCATGTTCTGTTTTTATACTATTCATGATAAAAACAGCTCTTGGTATAGAGGCTCTTTAAAACCGACTTGAAAACTATTATTGTGATCAACTAAGGGTCTTTTTAGCAACGTTGGTTGTGCTAAAACTGCTTTAAATAGAATTTCGTCAGTTAAGTTTTCTTTTATTTCCTCGGGCAGGTTTCGAAACGAAGTACTGCGCTTATTCAGTAAAACGTCCCAATCGCTTTTATTAACAAACTCAGTTAATAACTCTGCCGTTAAAGGTTGCTTCTTAAAATCGAAAAATGTGTACTCGATAGCTTGCTTATCAAGCCATTTAGTTGCCTTTTTTACAGTGTCGCAATTTTTTATGCCGTAAATGGTGGTCATGAAAGATCCTAAAGCTAAATTATTTGGTAATCATTTGATATTAGTGCTGCTGTAGCCAGAGATACATTTTTTGATTTTACTAAAATATAATCTGTATCAAAAGTTGAGATTGCAAAAATACTGATTTTTTCGTTCGCCAATATTGTTGATATTTTTGATAAAATACCGGTTAGAGTGAAGTCGAGTGGGCCCACAACCTCAAGTGCTTGCCAATCTTTTTCTACTTCATCGCTGGGAATACTGATTGCCTGTGGTAATACAATGGACGTTTCCTCATAGGTTTTGGCAATAAAAAAGATAGGCGCGTTAAATACTGCTTTTGGAATGTCGACATCGCTCGCTAAACTATGAATTGCAAAAGTTTCTTCGAGTAATTTGAGGGTAAGTGTGCTCATTGCAAGTTACCATTTATTAAATAGGTCACTATAGCGTTTACTGACTATTTTTTAAAGTAAGGATATTTAAACTAGATAAATACAGTGTAAATATTTATATATTTTCTTATTGTGTTATTTCAATGTGGTTGGTAATTTAAATAGAATTTTTGTTAAAAAATAACGACTAATTATAAAAAGCATGTTAACCACTGAAAAGTTACTCCATTCTTAGTGGTTAACCTCTTAAATAATAAGAGAAACTTATTAATGATATCCACAAAAGCTGTGGGTATCATTGTGGGTAACTATTGTTTGATTCGCTATTCTTTTGTTTTTTAAGGTAAAAACAGGTTGATTGTTTTTTAGCTAGTAGTTCCGAAGTGATGGAATGATTAAGAGTTATTAAAATAGTCAACTGTACATTAAATCAGTGCCAACTCAACAAAAATAGAAACTAAAAGGTTAATAGGCTAACCTTTTAGCTAAGTAAACTATACTTTTGCTTGAATCACAGTCAGTGCAATTGTATACACTATGTCATCAACTAACGCGCCACGAGAAAGATCATTCACTGGTTTTCTCATCCCTTGTAGCATAGGCCCAATACTGACTAAGTCTGCTGAACGTTGTACTGCTTTGTAGGTGGTATTACCGGTATTTAGATCAGGGAAAATAAAGACGTTGGCTTTCCCTGCAACTGGGCTATTAGGGGCTTTCTTTTTCGCGACATTTTCCATAATTGCAGCATCATACTGAAGTGGTCCGTCAATAATCAAATCTGGCCGTTTATCTTGTGCCAATTTAGTTGCTTTTGCTACTTTCTCTACATCAGCACCTACGCCTGAACTCCCTGTGCTATAGCTTATCATGGCTACTTTAGGTTCAATGCCAAACTTTATTGCTGAGTCTGCTGATTGTATAGCAATATCTGATAACTGCTCTGCAGTAGGCTCTGGATTAATAGCACAATCACCATAAACAAGTACTTGATCTGGTAATAACATAAAGAATATAGATGAGACTAACGAATCTCCTTCAGCCGTTTTAATGAGTTGTAAGGCAGGTCGAATAGTATTAGCTGTCGTATTGACCGCGCCAGAGACTAAACCGTCTACTTGGCCCAACTGCAGCATCATTGTGGCTAATACAACATTATCTTTTAGTTCTTGTTTAGCAACAATTTCGGTTAAACCTTTATTTTTTCTTAGCTCAACCAAGGGAGCGATGTAATTATCACGAATTAAATCGGGGTCAGTAATCAATAACCCTCCAGGTAAAGTAATACCTTGTTGTTCAGCAATACGTAAAATAGTTTCTCTATCGCCGAGTAACTGACAACGAGCAATTCCACGCTCAACACAAATTGCCGCAGCCTTGATTGTTCTTACGTCTGTACCCTCAGGTAAGATAATTAGCTTACCTGCACGACGAGCAAGTTGAGTGAGTTTATGCCTAAATGCAGGAGGAGACATCAAGTTAGTTTTATTTATATTTTCTGAAAGTTGCTGTAACCAATCAACAGATAGGTTTTTAGCAATATACTCTTTTACTTTTTCATGACGTTGAGTATCATCTTCAGGTGTTTCTGGATTGTAATTCATTAGATGACGAGAAGTTTGCCATGTATCCCAAGGGACAGAAAGCATAGGAAGCCCTGCGTTTAAGGCTTGTTGACATAACGCAATTACTTGCTCATTTGGCTTGTAACCATTAGTCAATAGTAGTGCACCTACTTTTGTACCATTTAATGCTGATAAACAGGTAGCGATAATAATATCTGTTCTATCACCGGGGGTAACAATCAATCGACTTGGTTGTAAATGGCTCATTAAGTTCCCAACACTTCGCGCACAAAAACTAATACTCCGAATTCGGCGATGAGACATATCTCCTTTATTTAAGACCTCAGCATTAAGATAATTACAAATATCAATAACTCTAGGCGCAATTAAATCCATTTCCCAGGGGACAGTACCTAATAAATCAAAGTGACGATTTTTAAAAATAGATAAATTGGTTAAAGAAGCCATATCAAAATTACTGTTAAATTCATTTTCACGAGGAAGTAAGCCATATTCATCTTTATCAGGACTATTGATTTTATTCATGATACAACCTATAAGGCGTTTGTTTTTTATTCCTCCAAAGGTTTCCGCACTGACTTCAATACGATCTTCAAATTCTTCTGCGCTATCGTTATCGGGTGCTGCTACTAAAACAATATCTGCAGAAAGTGCTTGTGCAACATCTCGATTAATTCTCCCTGCATAGGGTTGGCGCGTCGTTGGGATAAGACCTTCAATAATAACGACGTCATGATTTTTTTCAAAATCATTAAAGTCACCCACAATCTGTTCTAAAACAATATCATGTTTACCATCACCCATTTGTTGTTCTACATAGGATAACGATATTGAAGATCCAGTGCTTATCGTATTAGATATTGCTTTTTTTACATTTATTTTATTCGTTAATAAATTACGAGACGGTTGGCTTATTGGTTTAAAATAACCAACATTAATCCCTTTTTCTTGGCAGGCATGAATTAAACCTTGAGTAACGCTAGTAAGACCAACACCAAAACCTACAGGAAGTAACATTATTCTATGTGCCATCACATTATTCCTTATCTGATGTTTGGTAAGATATTAGTTGTGATGTTTGCTCAGCAATCACCCATTCTTCATTCGTTGGGATCACTAGAATATGACGAGAATTATGAGTATTGATATAGCCTGTTTGACCAAACCGGCATGTTTCATTTTTATCATTTGAAACATAAAAATTTAGTAGGCCGAGTTGAGAGATAATGCACTCACGAATAAGGTTAGAATTTTCACCAATACCACCAGTGAATATTAAAGCGTCAAGTGAAGTCAAGCTGGCAGTAAAAGAAGCAATTGACTTGGCAATACGATAACAGAATACGTCTAATGCTAGTTTTGCGCGTGGATTTTTATATTTTAGCCAAGCATCTTCAATTTCACGGCAATCATTACTTAACCCTGAAACACCCAATAAGCCACTCTCTTTATTTAATAAGTGGCTCACTTGTTCAGTGGTATAATCTAACTGATTGACTAGATGAAAAATAATTCCTGGGTCTATATCACCACTTCGAGTGCCCATCATTACCCCTTCAAGCGGTGTAAAGCCTAAACTTGTATCTACGCTAGCACCGTTTTTAATCGCCGTTACACTGCAACCATTACCCAAATGTGCGCTGATGAAACTACTTTCATCGAGGGTTTGATTAAGTGCTTTTGCGGCTTCTTGCGCCACAAAATAATGGCTAGTACCATGAAAACCATATCGACGAATACCATGTTCTTTATAAAGTGCATAAGGAATACCGTAAAGATAAGCTTTTTCCGGCATCGTTTGATGAAAGGCTGTATCAAATATTGCGACTTGTGGGAGGTCGGAAAAAATAGCTTCTGAAGCGTTAATTCCTATTAAATTGGCTGGGTTATGCAATGGTGCTAATCGAGATAAATCATTGATTGACTTTTTTACGTCCTCGTTTACCAACGTTGGCGTGCAATAGTTTTCACCACCGTGAACAACTCGGTGTCCTATCGCGAAAATTTGTAAATTCAATTCATGAAAAACTAACGTTTCTACCAGATTTTTAATAGCTTCCTGATGATCAAATGGACTAGGTAAAAAGGTTTGTGAAGTTTGGCCCAGATATTTTATTTTTATGCTGGCTTGCTCGGAAAATAAGCGTTCGGCTAATCCTGATAATAATTTCTCACCATTTTCTGGCTTGAACAGTGAAAATTTTAAGGAAGAACTGCCGCAATTTAAAACGAGTATTAGATTTTTTTTCATGGTTTTATTCAATATACATTTAAAAGGAAGTTAGTATTTATATTACAATACGTTAATTGAATAATTATAGACCAAAACTAGAGTTCAAATATTGATATAAAGTAAGGAAATAAACTTTACGTTATCTTCGATAAAACTAGTTACAACTTTGTGCTATCTTTTAAATAATACTTGTTATAGTGTGTCATCTATGAATATGAGCGTAATAGAACTAATAAAATTAGGCCGAAAGTATATGCAACTTTGGCCTCAACGATCTGAATTAGGTAATTATTTTGCCGAATATCAAGCGGTTCAAATTAGCCGTTTTGCTTTGCGGTATTTACCGGGTATAGCCTTGTTTTCTTTTATCATTCAGCTTTATTTCGGTTCGATTAATCTCTTACCTCAAGCTTTAGTCTATAGTTTGTTTATTTTAAGTATTCCACTACAAGCATTATTGATGTTGGGTGTTAAAGCCGATAAGTTTTTACCGATTTCTCTAGCTGCTTGGTATAAAGAAAGTGTAGCTAAAGTAAATGAGGCGGGTGGTTCAATAAAATTATCTGTGCATAAACCACGTTTTATTGATTTAGCAAAATTACTTAATATTAGTCACCAATCAAATTAACGCTACATTATACCCAGTTACTCATTTTTCAAAATAATCCGCTAAATATTACTTAACGGTATTTTTATACAGACGTATCAAAAAATCGGCTTGGCAAGAAAAATCATTTCTATTTTTTAAGTCGTTGAGTAAGCTCTCTGTTGCTTTAAAGGCAAAAGGTGTCATTGCTAGTAAGTTAACGATGTCGTCACCTTTGGTAAACGACATCACATAATTTACTTCCTTTTGCTCAATCAGCGTTAAATGCTCAATTGGGCTTTTACTGATGTCATGCTGCTTTGCATCTCGGTATATTAATGATTTTAATTCAATCAAATGATTTTTTGCGGGTGTTACCGTTACTAAATAACCATTATCAGCCAATACTCTTGTGAATTCCTGCTCAAGAATGGGGGCATAAATAGAGTTGATCCAAGAAAAAAAGTTATCATTAAAGGGGAGTTGTGACAAAGTACCAACGCTAAATTGACAATTTTTATATTTTTTTGCTGCATTTTTAACTGCGTTTTTAGCAATATCAATACCATAAACATTGTTTGTAGGGCCTACATATTGTTGAGTATAAAATCCTTCACCACAGCCAGCGTCAAATATCGGCTTTACTTTATCTGCATGTTTTTTATAAATATTTTTTAATTCATCAGCAAGCGGTTGATAAAAGCCTTTTTCTAAAAATTCACGCCGTGCGTTAACCATTGCTTTGTTATCACCCGGATCTTTTGAGTGTTTATGTTGAACAGGTAATAGGTTTACGTAACCTTCTTTAGCCTCATCAAAGCTATGGTTTTTTTCGCAACGATAGCTTTTGTTATTTAAAACTAATGACTTTTTACAAATGGGACAAATATATTGAGCAAGAAACATAGAATTTACTTAAAAGTTGACCAAATTGGTGCATGATCAGAAGGCTTTTCAATACCACGTAGTTCGTAGTCAACATCTGCTTCAATACAGGTTGTTGCCATCTTATGTGTCGCTAATACGACATCTATGCGTAAACCTCTATTATCAACGAATCCTTTAGAGCGATAATCAAACCAGGAGTAACGTTCTGTTCTTGTTGGATCTAATTCCCTGAAAGTATCTTTGAATCCCCAGTTCATTAAGGTAGCAAGCCATTCGCGCTCTTCTGGTTGGAAACTACATTTTCCTGTTTTTAACCAACGTTTTTGATTGATTTCGCCGATACCAATGTCTAAGTCGGTTGGAGAAATATTAATATCACCCATAATAACTACATGCTCGTCAGGTGTATGATTAACATTTAGATATGTCATCAAATCTTTATAAAATTGACGTTTGTAGGGATATTTAGTTTCATGCGCAATATTTTCCCCTTGAGGAAAATAACCGTTTAGTACTGTAACTTTCTCCCCTTTTTCATTGGTGGTTTCAACCATGATCATACGCTTTTGAGACTCTTCTGTATCACTTGGGAAACCCATTCTTACAACATTGGCTTCTTTCTTACACAACATGGCAACACCATAATGTGCTTTTTGGCCATGAAAATAAACGTGATAGCCCATCGCCTCAACAGCTTCAATAGGAAAGGCATCATTGTGAACTTTTATTTCTTGTAAACCAATAATATCTGGCTGGTGCTTGTCAATAATAGCTTGAAGTTGATGTAAACGTGCACGGAGGCCATTAATGTTAAAAGAGATGATTTTCATAAAAACGCTCAAATTGAATTTTTTGAACATGCTACCAGAAGTCATGATAGAAGGTTATTATTAATTGCGAGTGAATAATAATAGATCTTTATTTTAGTCGATAAAAAAATTGTAATTATATGTAGCCCTCGTGTAATACCTTGCATTAATGCTTTTTAAAAGATTATTGATTATCTAATCTATCGTTTATCAAATGTATCTTTGAACTGCTGAAATTTATTGTTTTAAATTACTTTCAAATGAGCAACGAAGGTACAGGAATTAAGAACGCTACTTGCACTTTCTATATTCGTTTTGTTGATGCTAGCCACAAGTAAAGATGAAAAAACATGTAATTAATTAATGGCACTCTAATTTTCTATATAAATGAAAATAAAGCTAAATAAACTTAACATATTGTCGATATAAGCTTTATAGAAAATAATAAAGTTGAAAAGCATTGGTTACAAAGTCAGTTAAAAATGAAATTCTGATACACGAACTACAATTAGGTGAACAACTTAATGAAAGTGTGCACAGTGCTCGACGAGCAGATTTTTCATTATTGCTAGCGATGTTATCTGATGATGTACAAAGTCATAGTCAGTTTTCTTTACCGAAAACCGTTGCTAATATCAAAAATATCAACGACGCAACTTTACGAAAGGAGTTTGAACTTCCTGACAAAGCTCCCTTATCCTTGAATGAAAGTCACACTACTGCAATATTTAATCAAGCTGAGCTTATTCAAAGTAATAATCTAGCCGAACTGCACTTAACAAATGTTTTATCACCTAAGCCACTTGCGTTTAGAGATGATAAAAAATATATCACGCAACACGTAATCAATAATACATCACTTTATTGTCAGAAAAAGTACAACCAAACAAAGCATAATGATGATGTTGATTTAGACAGTGCGCGGTTATCATTTGATGCGAAAGGTTGGCTTCAAGCTGTTCATAACACCATAGTAAAAGCTCCTTTACTTCAAGCTATTGCTTAATGTTATTAAATAATTTTGATTTGAATAAAACCTAATTTTATAAATTGCTTATATTTAATTTATCAACCGCAACAATGTTTAAACTTCTTTTGGCTATTACAAAAGCATAATTCATTTCTTTTGGGAGCAATAAGCTCTTCATTAGTACTTACTTCACCATCTAGATAACGCCATTGGCTATCTTCTAACATAAACCGCGAAGTTTCTTTCATTAAATAATACGTACCTTGATGTCGGTAATAAGCAGAAAAGCAAACAGTAGGGTAGTTATTATCCTCATTGGAATAGTTAGTAGAATCGTTATCTTTATTTAAAGAATATTCACTTGCTGAATGAATAATGAGCTTTAACCATTTAGTTTCTTTTGCCCACATGGAAATATCTCTAATTGACTGTAGTGTTTTACTCGATTCTGCATAGGTATTATAAATGTAATTAGCAGATTTTGTTACATAGGCACTATAACGTGAGCGCATTAATTGCTCAGGAGATATAGCTTTTACTTCTTCACTTATTATCAATAAGCAGCATTTTTGAAAAATAAGGTTTGAACCACAAGGGCATTGCATAAAATTTTCATAATTTTAAAAAAGCAGTTGATCTATTTTATCAGAGCAATATTTTATTTTCTGCTTTAAAAGAGGATAAATTTTTTCACATTGAATTAATGCAATAATAAAGAAGAATCCAAAATAGCTAAGCAATTTGATATTTGTCTTTGATTGAAAACTTTTTGAACTTGCCTCTTCAAAATAATGCATTTTGTTTGTCCTTTTTCTGCAAATTGAGTTAATTGGGTCAATTGGGATTCGTCTAACGTGGCGTTGCACAAAATAACCGCTGAGCAATGGCCTTTTTCTAAAGCATTTTTAATGGTTTGTAACGATATTTGTCGTTGATGAATATTCACTTTTAGTATTTTTTTTGGGTCAATTTTTCCTTGAGTAGATAATTTATGTAGAGGTTTTTCTTCAGGGTTTATCATCAAAATCCATTTGTTATCCAAATCATATTTTTCAAAAATCTCGGTATATTCTTGAGCAAGTTCAACTTTATTTGCAATACTTCTAACATCACACCAATTAGCTGTGCCAATTGGAAAAACTCTGTTGTTAATTTCTAAGTTATTAGTATTAAAGCTTTTTATTTGGTTCATGCTTGGGATCTCGGTATGCTGTATGTATGTACAGTATATCGTTTTTGATGTTTATTCAAGCACTTTTAGATAATTAATATTAATCAATTATTTAGATTTTTGGACATACTCAAGGGCTGGTTATGGAAAGTAAGATAAAAAAGAACAAGTGAGTTAATGAAATAAAGTTTTCATTAGATCTATTACTAGATGAAATTGGCGAAGGTTGTAACTCACTGATTCTTTGGTTTGGTTAACTAGGGCATTAGAACTTATTAATAAAGAAGGGAATATGCTGCGAGCAGCCATTAAGATTAAGTGAAAAATTAATGAAATAAAGTCGACATTATTTTTATTCAATGTGAAATTAACATTTCATGTAGCCTTAAGCTTTACTTAAGAAATATTTGCTAACTTTACGTAAAACCTATTATCTTGTACTTACATAAAATGAAAAATTAATCCCAAATTTAATAGTTCCTCTAAATGTTTGTTATTATTGATACCTCATCATTGGATGCTTGATATGCACGTAATTGAACGTATTTTCGTCAAATATTCCTGATCTATATGTCAGGGTTACCATCCATTATTCCCAGTCAATAATTAATTATTTAAATGGAGAATATTTGTATGATAAGCGAGAATATAAGTAATAGAGCTATATTGATTTACTGCGTAAATTCTCCCAACAGGTAAGGGGGAGATATAGTGTACAGTTTCCTTCTACACCATATTAAAAAGTATTCTAAATTGAATTGAAATGATAAAAATAGTCTCTAATGACTAAAGGGAAAATATGCGAATATTGTTAGTTGAAGACGACCTACCATTAGCTTTAGGCTTGCAGCAGTCACTTCGCCATGAAGGCTTTGTTGTTAATCATGTCGATAATGGCAAAGCAGCAATTTCAGCTCTGTCGGTTCCCGATCAAGATTTAGTTATTCTGGATTTAGGCTTGCCAGATATTGATGGATTAGAGGTTTTAAAGCGTACCCGAGATCGTAAGCTTGAA
>Ga0307492_10000256_pt1 | contig 22912 bp, 18 predicted proteins | sample SI3LmetaG_FD_202365 | JGI IMG/M metagenome (GOLD analysis project Ga0307492, IMG submission 202365) | Sea-ice brine microbial communities from Beaufort Sea near Barrow, Alaska, United States - SI3L | ecosystem: Environmental > Aquatic > Marine > Coastal | place: USA: Alaska | collected 2017-05-06 | reverse complement strand
TTTTTTCCTTTGAAAGACTTTAGGTCGAAATTCTCGCTTCCTTTAATTAAGAATTTGATATCATTACTTGACTCGGCAAAGGAAGCTAAATTGACATAACTTTGCGCATATTTAGTGCAGCGAACATCAATAGGCTTTGGGAGCTGGTTCCATAATCCGCCTGACCTGACATCACATTTTTAAAACTTTTGTCGCCCCCGACCCAATCGAGCAAATTTGCGTCTAAACCATTGTGTTTAAAAAGTCCTAATTAGCAATATAAAAAGGAGCCGATAAAGGCGTACGTGCAACAGATATACGAATAGGGGTAGGATGCACTAGCGTAAGATAGCGCCATAACTGATTGATGAGAAATAAAGTCATCAAGAAAACAAGCAGGATAATTAGATTTTTAGAACTAAATAACTTTTCCATATCTTATGCTCGTTTTGCTAAGCTCCAATTTCATTGACGATAATTCAACAATTTATCAGCTAAATAGTCCCTATTTCAAGCGATGTTATATAAAAAGTAGCAGGTCTTTATAGAAATAGTAGGTTTTAATCGAGAATAACAATATTTTATCGCATTAAAACTAGTTGAATTATCTCCAATCATCCCCATATTTCCATCAAATTCTAAAACTATCTGTTGTTCACTGAAATCAGTGATAGCAAAGTAAAACACCTATCTAGGAGCAAAAATGAGCAATAAAGAGGATATCAAAAATCCTGAGACGGAAGTGTCTGAAGTCGAAAATACTAATGAGTCGTTAGAAACAGGTGGTTCTTTAACCTTAGAGGAGCAGATCATTGAATTGAATGAGGCTTTAGCAAATGCAGAGACGAATGCTCTTTCAAACAAAGATGCTGCACTTCGCTCAAAAGCAGAAACAGAAAATATTCGTCGTCGAACAGAAAAAGAAGTCAGTAATGCGAGTAAATTTGCCCTTGAAAGGTTTGCAAAAGAAATCTTAGGTGTAGTAGATAGCCTAGAAAAAGCGCTTGAATTACCCGTTGAAGATGAGTCTCAAAAGGCTATGTATGAAGGGATTGAACTGACTTATAAGTTGATGGTTGATACTTTAAAAAAATTCTCAATAGAGCAAATTTCGCCATTAGGCGACCATTTTGACCCCGCATTACATGAAGCAATGATTATGCAAGAAAGTGAAGAACATGAACCGAATAGCGTGATGATGGTTATTCAGCCGGGTTATCAATTAAATGGTCGCTTAATTCGCCCTGCTCGAGTGATAGTTGCTAAAGGAAAAGCGCCATCAATTGATGAAAACGCATAAAAAATAGCCAGTTTTAAGTGCTGGCTCTCTTGAAATAATTTTGCAAGCCCCCAGATAAAGGGCAAGTCAACAAAACAACCTTTTAAATGCTTTTGAAAAGGCTAATTGAGTAAAACGATTTAGTCAAAATATAAAAAGCTAATTAAACAAATTTGGAGAATACCATGGGAAAAATAATTGGAATCGATTTAGGAACTACAAACTCTTGTGTTTCAGTTCTAGACGGAAAAAACTCACGAGTCATCGAAAATGCGGAAGGCACAAGAACTACACCATCTATCGTTGCTTATGCAGAAGACGGTGAAGTTTTAGTGGGTCAATCTGCAAAGCGTCAAGCTGTCACTAACCCGACCAATACTTTATTCGCAATTAAGCGATTAATTGGCCGTCAGTTTGATGACAAGGTCGTGCAAAAAGATATCAGCATGGTGCCTTATAAAATAGTTAAAGCAGATAATGGCGACGCATGGGTTGAAGCTAATGGTAAAGCCATGGCTCCACCGCAAGTCAGTGCCGAAGTACTTAAAAAAATGAAAAAGACAGCAGAAGACTTTTTAGGTGAGACCGTTACAGAAGCGGTTGTTACGGTTCCTGCTTACTTTAATGATTCGCAGCGTCAAGCAACGAAAGATGCTGGAAAAATAGCGGGTTTAGAAGTTAAGCGTATTATCAACGAGCCAACAGCTGCAGCTCTCGCTTATGGCATGGATAAAAACACAGGTGATAAAACGATTGCTGTATATGATTTAGGTGGCGGTACTTTTGATATCTCTATCATCGAAATTGCTGAAATGGATGGTGAACATACTTTTGAAGTGCTTTCGACTAATGGTGATACATTCTTAGGTGGTGAAGATTTTGATATGCGAGTTATTGAGTTTTTAGTTGATGAATTCAAGAAAGAAAGCGGTATCAATTTAAATAATGACCCATTGGCGCTTCAGCGTTTAAAAGAAGCTGGCGAAAAGGCAAAAGTAGAGCTTTCTTCAAGCACGCAAACAGATATCAACTTGCCATATATTACAGCTGATGCTTCCGGCCCTAAGCATTTAAACATTAAACTAACACGTGCTAAATTAGAGTCATTAGTTGATGATTTAGTTGAGCGTACATTGGAGCCGTTACAAATAGCAATTAAAGACGCCGGATTAAATGTATCTGATGTTGATGATGTTATTTTGGTCGGTGGTCAAACACGTATGCCTAAAGTTCAGGAAGCAGTTACAAATTTCTTTGGCAAAGAGCCTCGTAAAGACGTTAACCCTGATGAAGCCGTTGCAATGGGTGCAGCAATTCAAGGGGCTGTTTTAGCCGGTGATGTAACTGATGTATTATTATTAGATGTGACACCATTATCTCTAGGTATTGAGACAATGGGCGGTGTTATGACTAACCTAATTGATAAAAATACAACTATACCAACTAAGGCCAACCAAGTTTTCTCAACAGCAGAAGATAATCAAGGCGCAGTAACCGTTCATGTATGTCAGGGTGAACGAAAGATGGCGGCACAAAATAAGTCATTAGGAAAATTTGATTTAAGTGATATTCCACCGGCGGCACGCGGTACACCACAAATTGAAGTTAACTTTGATATTGATGCGAATGGTATTTTAAACGTCACAGCAAAAGACAAAGCAACAGGTAAAGAACAATCCATTATTATTAAGGCATCCTCTGGTTTATCTGATGAAGAGGTTGAGCAAATGATTCGTGATGCAGAAGCGCATGCAGAAGAAGATAAGAAGTTCCAAGAAATGGTAGAAGTTAGAAACCAAGCGGACGGCTTAATTCATGCAACTAAGAAGACCATGGGTGAAGAAAAAGTAACGTTTGAAGATGGCGAGAAAGAAGTGATTGAACAAGCGATTACAGATTTAGAAGAAGCTCTGAAAGGTGATAGCAAGGATGAAATTACTACTAAAACTGAAACGCTAACTAAATCATCTCAGAAAATGGCTGAACGCATGTACGCAGCAGCACAAGCTGAAGCCGGACAAGCTGAGGCAGCGCCAAGTCAAGAGCAACCGTCTGCTGAATCAAATGCAGGTGATGATGTAGTTGATGCTGAGTTTGAAGAAGTTAAGGATGAAGAAAAGAAGTAATTCTTTCGTTCTATAATAAGTTTTAATTGACGCGGGGGCCTACCCCGCGTTCTTGATCTATAAGAAAGAGAAAAACAATGTCGCAAAGAGACTACTACGAAATTCTTGGTGTTGATAAATCAGTTGATGAGAAAGAGCTAAAAAAGGCTTATCGTCGTTTAGCGATGAAATACCACCCTGATAGAAATCCTGATTCACAAGATGCTGAAGCAAACTTTAAAGAAGCGAAGCAAGCTTATGAAATAATAAATAATCCTCAAAAACGTCAAGCCTATGACCAATATGGACATGCTGGCGTTGATCCGAGTCAAGGTGGCGGTGGCGGCCAACAAGGTAATTTTAGTGATATTTTTGGTGATGTATTTGGGGATATTTTTGGTGGCGGTGGTGGTGGTGCAACAGGTGGTCGTGGCGGCAGACAAAGACAACGACGAGGTTCTGACCTTCAATATAATTTAGAAATGAGTTTAGAAGATGCTGTAAAAGGGATAAAAAAAACGATCAAAATTCCAACCTATGTCACTTGCGAGCCTTGTAGTGGTAGTGGTGCTAAAAAAGGCTCTAGTTCCAGTCAATGTCATACTTGTAAAGGTGTTGGGCAAGTCAGGATGCAACAAGGTTTCTTTTCCGTTCAGCAAACTTGTCCAAGTTGTAATGGCCAAGGAACCGTCATAAAAGATCCTTGTAACAGCTGTTCAGGTGAAGGACGTGTTCGTAAAGAGAAAATACTTTCCGTTAAGATACCTGCTGGAGTTGATACCGGAGATAGAATTCGTTTAACTGGTGAAGGTGAGGCGGGTGGTGCCGGTGCAATTGCTGGCGATTTGTATGTGCAAGTGCATGTCAAAGATCATTCTATTTTTGATAGAGATGGCGAGAATTTATATTGTGAAATGCCCATTAGCTTTAAGGCCGCTTGTATTGGTGGTGAGCTTGAAGTACCAACTCTTGACGGTAAAGTGAAATTAAAGATCCCTGCTGAAACACAAACTGGCAGAATGTTTAGAATGCGTGGAAAAGGCATCTCACCTATGCGTGGTGGAATGCGTGGTGATTTATTATGTCGAGTAGTCATAGAAACCCCGGTTAATTTAAACAAAGAACAAAAAAGTAAATTAACAGAGTTTGATGATTTCTTAAACGGTAGTAAAAAACAACATAGCCCTAAATCAAACAACTGGTGGACTGGTGTTAAATCCTTTTGGGATGAAATGACTCACTAATTTTTCAAATTCAAAATTTCGGTTCATTCGGTTTGTAATTTTATTGTTATCGCTAATGAACCGAAAGATAGAATTCTAGAAAACCTGCCATATTTTTTAAGAAGGCTACAAGCCTACAACGGTAAATATTTTAATTCTTCTGGATTCTAATTCAGCTCTTTCCGTTTGATTGATAAATCCAATAGTTACCCATGTATTAAACATTTTTAAAACTTCTTTGAGATTATTTGTACTTGGCCGACTTGTGCCAATGCCTTTTTGTAGTTGTTCTAATTGAATGCTCATACGTTGCTCTTTACAACTTTCAGGAGAATCGATGGCTAGTAGAATCTCCATGGATAATGCTAAATTTTGTAGTTGCTTTAATCCCGTTTGATTTTCCATAGGCGCATCATTAGCTTTAATATGACTAAAACGTTGATCTAAAAGAGCTCTGCCTTTCTCATCACACTTCAATTGTGATAATTCATTTTGCAATTGTTCCAAATCAGATTTTTGTATTGTTGTTGTATTCGCTTGTAACCATTTTTCTTCGACTACTCTGATTACCTCGACACCTTTTAAAAAGGAACTTAGGGCTCGTTTTTCTTGGCGTTGGTTAATACCGGCATAGTGATCCCGATATTGATTGCAACTTTTTTCAAAAGCTTTTAAAATCGATTGCGAAATCGATCTGGGTAATTCCGTATCAAAAGACCAACTTTGTTTTAAGTTTTCAAATTGCTCAAAGCTTGCCTTTAAATGTTCGTCGTCTTTTTTACAAAGTTCTTCAATTTGATTAGTGATATCTTTCAATTTTTCCAGATTACTCTGCAAGTCACTTTTGAACTGCTTTTTTAGGCTGTCTCGTTTCGCGAATACTTTATCAATAGCACTACGAAATAATCTCCATTGTTCGTGCTCGGCCTTGTAGAAAGTAAGGCCTAATTGCTTCCACTGCTTTTGAAGTAGCATTACACCCTTAATTGATTTTTCAATTTGGATCAGTTCATCAGCACCTTTTAGTTCGTGAAATTTGACCGCTTGTGCGACCAACTCACAACGGCTATCTAAATTAGCCTGCTTTTCTGTTGCTAATCGGTCTCGGACAACTGACTGAACAGCATTAAAATGATCTTGTATTGATTGTCGTTCATTTTCTGGAACTGGCTGATATTTTTTCCAGTCGTTATTTGCCTTATTAAATAGTTGATCAATACCATTCCAATCAATGTCTTTTTTAAAGCCCTTATTACTTAAAGGCTCTGGCTCAACACCATCTTGTTTTAAAGGTAGCTCTTGTATTACAGGTTGTTCGGGTACTGTGGTATTCCAACCATTTTCTTTTATAATCTGTTCTAAAAATTCGCAAACGTCCTGCCGCTTTTGAAGGTTGTCGGCTCTGGCTTTATCTTTTTCTGCGTAATATTCTAAACAAGGTAAATAGGCAATGTCGCTGGCTTTTTTGAATCTCTCCCAAGATTCATCATCGGCTATAGGATCAGATGCTAATAACTCTCGCCACTGCTGTTGAAATTCTCGGACTTTTTTTGCTTTAACTAATGGTTCCATCAGCTCAGTTGATAACTGCTCCATCACTTCACATAGTTCTGCTTTCTTAGGCCCTGTGGCAAAAGCATGCCAATCCCGTAACTCGTCTAATTGAGGTTGAATATTCTCTAGTTTTCGAGATAGCGAAGCTCGGAAATCACTAATACTATCATTTAATTTTTGGTTGATATAGTTAACCAATTTATTTGCTGCGATTAAATTACGTTGTTGACAGTGTTTTTCTAATAGGCCTATCTTTTGGTTTAGGTATTTAGCTTTTTTATTTTGCGAAGTGACTATTTTATCGTATTGTCCTTGATACTTAGTAACAGACTCGTAGCATTTACTAACTAATTCTGGTCGTGCTAACTTTTTAGACCATCCGAGTTTATGGTTAAGAGCCTGCCATCTTTTTAACCAGCTACGCAGTACATCATACTCACTAATCGGCTCACTACTAAAAAATTCTTCAAACCCTGCTCTCAAACTTATAAAATTTTCCCATGGCAATAGTTGAGCTTGTAATTGTTCTTGTAACTTTGAGTATGTATGAAGCGCTTTATTCTCTGGTTGAAATTCTGCGATTGTTTGCAGCCAATTTTTATTCAAAAATTCAAAAGCTGTTTTAACGGATTGATAGGACTCTAAAGAATCCATTGATGGATCAACCATTTCCTCTGTTAAATTTTGTAGTTGATGACACAATGCGTTTTGTTTATCTAAAGTTTCTTGCTGCATCGTGACTTGTTCTATCGCCAGTTTATTATCCTTCATTATTCTTTGGCAGGTGATTAAAGCTTTTTGGAAAATATCTAAACAATCGGAGAGTTCTTTCTTCTTTGATTCAACAGTAGTTTCAACTTGAGCAAGGTTTAGACTTTGCCAGTTTTTTATTGTGAGATTCACCTTTGATTCAAATTGAGCGTCAACCCAGGATTGTTTACTCAGTTTTTCCAATCCAGAAGCTAATTTTTGTGAACTTATTATAGTATCGTTTATGATTTTTTGATGGGTTTTGGCTTCTGTTAATTTTAAGCGAACAGCCTGTAGTACGCTTTTATTAGTGGCTTTTTTCGATAACCGATTTAAAACTTCAATGTCCTTTATATCGGATACTGCTTTTAGTCGTGATTCAACAGATTTAGCACTTGTCGCTATCTTGAACAAAGCATCAGGATGATCAATGCTCAATAATAAAGCATTGGTTAATTCCATCTCATCCTCACTAGAAGTGTAAGATGCAACCATTTTAAAGGTCTCATCCTTATCCCAATTACTCTTAACTTTTTTAAACTCTGAAGTTAAAAACTCTATTTGTGGTGATACTTGGTTAATTCTTAAAGCGAAACGACACCATTCAGCCGGGCTTTTGGATTCTGATAAAAGGGACTTTAATAGGCTTATATCTGATAATTTGGATAAAGCCAACTCACGAATTTTGCTGGAAGGGTCATCCGTGGCTAACTTCATGATCACTTCGACGTCGTTTGATGCATCTAAACCGACCAGCGCCTGCGCTCTCACAGATGAGTCTTGATGCTGCCATTTTGGGGTAAAAAAACGTTTCAACATTATGTTTATTTGGTTGTATCAATATAGCGATAGAGTATACCAAAGAAGGATAGATTGCGCGCTGTCGAAGCACAATCTCAAGGATGAAGTAAAATATAAGGCTGTGAGAAAGCGGTTTGAGTTTCATCAGTACTTTTAGATATTACTCAAACTGGGTTAACTGGCGTTTTTGGTGAAGTTAAATGAACTATCGACATATTTAACTTTTATGGCTCGATTTCTGAGATATTCGAGAGTACATATTAATGTCTGGAAATATCTCAGGCTGTATGAAAACGTTACTGAGTAAATTCACGACGTGTTGTTATTTAAATATTATAAAAACTTAGTGTCAAAACCTCTACAGCATACAATCTAGGGCACGTTTAATAGTAAAAATTGATTATAAAATTTACATTATTTGTATTCATACAGCCTGATCTTAAAGAGGAAGTTAACGATGAAAGCTTAATTCGCGTTCAGACTGTCTAAAATGTTCATATATAAGTCATAGTTTAATATTCTTTTTTTATCCAAAGCAGATATTTCTAGTCGATTTTTATCATTTTTATTGTTGGCAGTTTTTTGCTACTCTGAAGGATATAGTTCCACTCATAAAACTAAGAAGCGAGCTCTTGAAGAATGTCAAAAAAGATTGGGTAAACATACTTCTAAAGGTAAGTGAGAGCTTATTCGTTAACAAAGTTTAACCAGTGATTTTAGGAAGTGATTTTAGTGACAGCGTACATTTACACCTATATGATAGCTCGCTCTTAATAAAATATTTTATGACAGTCATTATATCTTTCGATTATTCGACTGTTAGAAAGAATTCATTTAATGTTATTTTTCATAGAATGAATTAGATTGACGGAACTTTACGACAGCAACATAATTAAAATTAAAATTAAAATTAAAATTAAAATTAAAATTAAAATTAAACTTAAACTTAAACTTAAACTTAAACTTAAACTTAAACTTAACGTTAATAGGAGCAACTATAATATGAAAAAAATACTAACAACGGCTGTTATCGTAGGGTTGTTATCTGCTTGCCAACAAGAGTCTAACGTCGTTGAAACAAAAGTTAGTAAGGTGGCTCAAGTCGATATCCAGGCAACAGCTCAAACAGAAAGCGAAAAACTGAATCAATGGTTTGCTGAAAAATATGAACAGCAATTGCAAATGAGTCCTATTAGTTTAACTTTTTTAGGACGAAAAGATAAATACGACCAAGTAGATGATTTAAGTGAAGCTGCAGAAAAACAACAGTTAGAATGGTTAGCCGGGACAGTCAAACAATTGAAAGAAAAATTTGACTACGCGCAATTAGATTTAGAAACAAAGACTTCTTATGATATTTGGGTTTACCAATATGAGCAAGCTCAAGAAGCTCAAAAGTACAACCGAAATGACTACGTATTTACACAAATGCAAGGTATGCAGTCGTTTGCTGCTCAGTTCCTAATTAGTTTCCATAAAGTTGAAACTGAATCGGATATGATAGCTTACATCAAACGTATCGGCGGTGTCTCGACGGGTATTAAGGCGCTATTAGAACGAGCTAAACAAAATGCAGCTTTTGGAGTGAGAGCACCAAAATTTGCTTACGAAGGTGTTATTGAACAAGCTGAGAATTTGGTGACGGGTGTTCCTTTTACGAAGGAAGGGGGAGACTCGCCACTTTGGGCCGATGCACAAGCGAAAATAGCCACACTATTAGAAGCGAAAGAAATTGATGAAGCAAAAGCTAAATCGTTACGCCAACAGTCTGAGCAAGCATTGTTAGGTCATTTTATGCCCGCTTATCACAGTTTAATTAGTTGGTTCAAAAATGATATCGATAATACACCAGCAATAGCACAAGGCGTTGGGAGTCAGCCAAATGGACAAGCCTATTATAATTACCAACTAAAAAGCAGTACCACAACCTCATTGACCGCTGATGAAATACATCAGATTGGATTGCAAGAAGTCGTACGAATTACTAACGAAATGATTGAGATTAAAGATAGAGTAAAATTTGAAGGGGCTCTGCAAGATTTTTTTGTTTATATCAAAAAGGATGAACGGTTCTTCTACCCAAACACTGACGAGGGACGACAAGGGTATATTACAGATTCTCAATCTTATTTAGACTTCATCGCCGAACAACTACCAAAGTTCTTTGGTATTTTACCAAAAGCGGCTCTTGTGGTTAAGCGGGTGGAATCTTTTAGAGAACAAGATGGTGCCGCTCAACATTACTTCCCTGGCACTCCAGACGGCTCGCGACCGGGTATCTATTACGCTCATTTATCTGATATGAAAAGCATGCCTAAAAATGAAATGGAAGCGATTGCTTATCATGAAGGGAGTCCCGGACATCATATGCAGATTTCAATTGCTCAAGAATTGACCTCAGTACCACAATTTAGAACTCAAGCCAGTTTCAATGCCTATGCAGAAGGATGGGGTTTGTACTCAGAGCTACTGGCTAAAGAGATGGGTGCTTATAAAAGTGAATACTCTGATTTTGGTCGTTTAACTACCGAAATATGGCGAGCAGTTCGATTGGTCGTTGATACTGGTTTACATTCTAAAGGATGGACAGAGCAACAAGCGGTTGATTATTTCAAAGAGAAAACGCCGATTGCTGAAGGAGCGGTTCGTTCGGAGGTTCGTCGCTATATGGTATGGCCTGGACAAGCAACAGGATACAAAATTGGAATGTTAAAAATTCTAGAACTCAGAGCGTTCGCCAAGAAAGAGTTAGGCGACAAGTTCAATATAGCTGACTTCCATGATACTATTTTAAGTGGCGGTGCAATGCCGCTGACTATTTTAGAACGTAGAGTGAATAACTGGATCTCAGCAATAAAATAATTGAACGTGTTGATTAGCGCGGAGATTTGTTGCCAAACAAGCCTCCGCCTTATACTTTTGGACTACTGATTAACTACCCCTTTATGATATCTGTTGATACCATTTGTATCAGCAGTCCTACACTTTCAAAAAAACGTGTACCTATAAGTTGTTGATTTTAAACATTTTTTATTGAAAAGTTTTGACATATAACATGGCATGGGTTTTAAACTGGTGAAAGCCACCTTCTGGAACAATTGAATCATGATTTATCATTTGTTAACAACTTTACTTGCACCGCTTTTCATGGTTCAAGGCCTTTACGTCAGACGAGTTACTCCCAAGTTGCCTGAACCTATCGGAGCACGCTCTGGTATAGCTGGCTCTGGTCCGAGAATGAGCATGCTCATAGTGGGAGATTCAGCTGCGGCTGGTGTAGGTGTTAAGACTCAAGACGAAGCCCTCACGGGTAGGTTGGTTAAAACATTGAGTTCAACTCATGAAGTGTCGTGGAAATTACTTGCTCTCACTGGTGATAATTCTGCGGAGGTGCTTGCTCGCCTGAAATCAGAACCTAAAGAGTCTTATGAGTCTGTGGTGGTTTCCGTGGGTGTCAATGATGTCACCGGTCGAACTGGAACTGAAGCATGGGCAATAAATTTGCAAAATATAATAGATATTCTAAAAAATAAATATGAAGCTCAATATATTTTTATGTCAAGCATTCCACCCATGCACATCTTTCCTGCGCTACCTCAACCACTACGTTGGTGGTTAGGTCAACGAGCTAAAAAGCTCAATGCTATTATGAAAAAAGTGACTGAGATTAATGAAAAATGTTTTTTAGTGTGTGTGTCTTTTCCAATTGATAATCAGTTTATTGCAGCCGATGGATTTCACCCCGGAGCTGAGGCATATAAATTGTGGGGTAATCACGTTGCAGAAGTTATTCAAGTTGAAACCGAGGTAAAGTCGAATTAGCAAATACAGATACCAGTCAACTATCTGTCAGTTATAGTTAGGATATTTTTCAAATTTTTAAACAAGAATATAGGTTGGTTAAGTATAACTTACACTTCTATTGAGAACGCTATAATTGCTGTATGGATAATCATTTCAATTACAGATATAGTTCCGCCATTAATTTTATGTGGAATGATTTTAAACGATGTCTCTCTTTTTTGAAAAAGTTAGCTTTTTTCCTGAAGTTCCAGAAAATGAAATGATTACGGATATATATTTACCCATTGAGTAAAGAATATAACAAGTGATTATGCTTTTAATATAACATCAAAAAAATATATCTAATTTTTTTGATGTTTGAAAATGGCCGTTTAAAAACTAAACGGCACAGTCAATTTGATTTTAGATGATTAATCTAAATCACTTGCATCGTGTCGCTCTGCCAATTGCAATGATTCTTCACCCCATGTGCGATTCACTCTTTGACCACGCTGCACCGCTCGACGCAGCCTGATTTCTTCACTCCAACGGATCACATTTTGGTAAGACGTCACATCAAGAAACTCGGCGGCATCATAAAGCTTGGCTTGAACTAAAATGCCATACCAGGCGTAGTTTGCGATATCGGCAATATTATAATCATCACCACAAAGGAATTTGCGATTCGATAAATTTTGATCAAGGACGTCTAGCTGTCTTTTAACTTCCATCGCATAACGATTAATTGGATATTCTAATTTTTCTGGCGCATACGCATAGAAATGGCCAAACCCTCCGCCTAAAAATGGTGCACTCCCCATTTGCCAAAATAGCCATGACATACATTCCGCTCGTTTAGTTGGCTCAGTTGGTAAAAAAGCACCAAATTTTTCTGCAAGATAAACAAGGATCGCACCGGATTCAAAAATTCGTGTGGGAGGGTTAGTACTGTGATCAAAGAGTGCGGGTATTTTTGAGTTTGGATTAATATCCACAAAATCACTACCAAATTGGTCACCCTTGGTAATATCAATTATCCAAGCATCATATTCTGCACCTTTCTTACCGAGTGCCAATAATTCTTCAAGCAATATCGTGACTTTTACACCGTTAGGTGTCGCTAAAGAATACAGCTGGAAAGGGTGTTTACCTATCGACAACTTTTTTTCATGCGTTGCCCCCGCAGTGGGACGATTAATGTTGGCAAACTTTCCGCCGCTTTGCTTATCCATAGCCCAGACCTTGGGAGGAGTATATTGGTTTGTTTCACTCATAAAGCCGAATTCTCATAGTTGTTGAAAAAATCATGTTTATTCTATTACAAGGGACTGGCATAGTTGCTAATTGTTTCTAGCATAATGACGTTAAGTAAATAATAAGTGGTCACTCATAATTATCAAAGCTAATCTGAACATCTATTTTTAGGAATTACATCAAATTAAACTGATCTATACGAAGTTGTCTTGTTTTGCTAGAGTGTCTGATTAATCCATCAGTTTTTATAAAATAGGTATTTTAAAAATGATTAAAAGAGCTCTATTGGTTTGTCTTTTTACGACTTATTCGCTTGTATCTAACGCGGATACTCTCACTCAGCAAATTGAGCAGGATTATCAGTATCTTAATAAACTCTATGAGCATCTTCACCAATATCCAGAAATATCCTTTCAAGAAAAAAATACAGCCAAGCGAATTGCTAGTGAATTGAAATATCTCGGTTTTGACGTTACACAAAATTTTGCTGGTCACGGAATAGTCGGTTTATTAAAAAATGGTGATGGTCCAACAATAATGATTCGTACGGACTTAGATGCATTACCGATTAAAGAGCAAACCGGTCTTCCTTACGCAAGTGAGCAGTCGATGCAAGATAGAGATGGAAACACAACTTACGCTATGCATGCTTGCGGCCACGATATACACATGACGGTTTTTACCGGTACAGCTCGTCGGTTAGTCGCCGCTAAAAGTGAGTGGTCCGGGACTTTAATTATGATTGGTCAACCCGCAGAAGAAAGAAGTGGTGGCGCCAAAGCAATGTTAGCTGAAGGATTATTCGAGAAATTTCCGCGTCCGGATTATAATTTAGCGCTTCATGTATCTGCGGATGTTCCCGCGGGGAAAATAGGCGCTGTTAAAGGTTTTGCTATGGCGAATGTGGATTCCGTTGATATTTTAGTGAAGGGACAAGGTGGGCACGGCGCTTATCCTCATAATACCAAAGACCCCATCGTTTTAGCGTCTCAAATTGTGCAGTCATTACAAACCATTGTAAGTCGTGAAACTTCACCGTTAGAGCCAGCTGTAGTGACTGTTGGCTCGATCCATGGTGGTTCGCAACACAACATTATTTCGAATGAAGTTAAAATGCAGTTAACCTTACGATCTTATTCAGATAGCGTCAGGAAAAATACAATTGATTCTATTCATAGAATGACTAAATATTTGGGTTTAGCGGCAGGTTTAAAAGAAATTGATTTGCCAGTGGTTACTGTTCTGAATGAGTCCACACCTGCTTCATATAATCATCCAGAATTAACTGGCAGGGTAACTGATTTATTTAATCAGTTATTTGGTAAAGAGAATATTATTCAATTAAAGCCTGAAATGGTTGGTGAAGATTTCGGTCGATATGGTCAAGTAGAACCTAAAATCCCAAGTTTAATGTTTCGCTTAGGCACCGTTAATATTGATAAATTTAAAAATTCCAAAAAACAAGGTAAACGCTTACCAACTTTACATTCAGCTGATTACGCTCCTGACCCTGAACCGACTATTAAAACAGGTATTAGAGCAATGACAGAAGCCACTCTACTATTATTCGACCAACAGTGATTACCTTTTCATTTTTGAAGGTCTTTACTCCTAAAACGACATCAACTTAATCATTTAAAAGGATACTATATGCTGTCAGATTCCATTGGTGGAAAAACTATTGAGCAGGCCTTAACTGCACTGGCAGATATGACGTTAGACGCAATAGAGACGCAAGAACCTGAGTACCAAGCCCGTATGACGAATGCTCAAGCTTATATGCGCGGACATAATATTGCGGCCATTTATCTTAACGCCGGTACCAATCTCAGCTATTTTACCGGAATGCGTTGGTTTGCAAGTGAGCGTATGGTTGGGGCGGTATTGCCAGCAGAAGGAGGGGTAATCTATATCGCACCGTTTTTTGAAATTGATACCCTGAATGATTATATGGTGATACCGGGAGAGATAAAAGGCTGGCAAGAACACGAAAGTCCTTATGCGCTTTTTTGTCAGATTATTGCTGATTTAACCAATCAGTCGCAAGCAAAAGTAGGCATTGATGAGTCCACCTCATTCTTCATGGTCGATGGCATTCAAAAACAACAAGCCGATATTTGTTTAATTAACGCCAGTGAGGTAACAGCTCATTGTCGGATGCATAAATCTGAGGCAGAAATTGCATTGATTCAACGAGCAATGGATATGACTATACAGGTTCATCAAGCTGCAGCAAGCATTCTTAATGAGGGTATTTCAACTAAAGAAGTAGAGGCATTTATTCATCAAGCACATAAAAAAGTGGGAGCTGTTAGTGGCTCATATTTTTGCATTGTGTTGTTTGGAAAAGCGACATCGTTTCCTCATGGGGTTAAGGAGCCGCAAATTCTGCAAAAGAACGATATAGTATTGATTGATACAGGCTGTCAGTTACATGGATATATATCTGATATCACTCGTACTTATATTTACGGGACCGCTACGGAGAAACAAATCAATATTTGGAACAGTGAAAAACGAGCACAACAGACCGCGTTTGAAGCTGCTTTAATTGGAATTCCATGTGGAGATGTTGATGCCGCGGCGAGAAAATCGCTAGAAAAAGATAATTTAGGTCCGGATTATGATTTACCCGGTTTGCCTCACCGAACAGGACATGGGATAGGTATGGATATTCATGAATGGCCTTATTTGGTAAAGGATAATCCTGTTCCATTGGCAAAAGGTATGTGTTTCAGCAACGAGCCCATGATCGTTGTACCTGGCGAATTTGGTGTTAGATTGGAAGATCATTTTTACATGACTGATACAGGGCCAGCTTGGTTTACTTTACCCTCTAAATCCATTTATGAGCCATTTGCTTGAGTAATTTTCAGTTGTAAATTTTTTAAGCATTTATTACTTTACTCGCTGGTATGTAAGAGGCTGCTCTTTAACACTGCCATCTTTGTATTTCATAACAATATAACCGTCGATCTTATCTATGCCATTTTTATAAAAGCTTAACCCAGAAAAATGAACTGCTGAAGGTTCGATTTTCACTAGTTTAAAATTAATGAAATCTTTTTTCTCCTCCCAAGCCGTAAAATCGGCACTAAAATGTTTAACCAATAGAGAAAGACTTTCATTTTCTTCAATGAGCAACATTAGCTCGTAAAAAGAGACTCCTTTGTTATTATCAAATAATTTAAACATACCAACCATACTGTTGGCAGATGCAGGATTCCAAACTTCTTCAAACTAACTGCCAAATGCAGTTCCTTTCCATGATCCAGCTAGCCAAGCAACGTCTTCAAGTGTTGCTGTTGGTTGTTTTTTTCTTTAAATAATTTATGAGTGTGTTCAGTATGCTTTTCTACAGCAAACGAAAAAATTGACGATACTCAAAATCAATAATTTGAGAATAATCTTCATAGTGTTTTCCTATTGTTTATTAATAAGACGAATAACTTATTAAAAAATCGATATTTATTCAAAAATATTTCCAATTAGTCTAATTACCCGGAGCAATTCCAAGCGATTGTTTACCCCAATAAAGCTAAAATGACGTCACAATTATCTTCAACCCTCGCGCATTTAAATATTCAACAAGAAAACTGCTTAGGGCAAGTGCAAGCTTATGACAGTAACTATTATCGTTTTGTGGGCAGTCTTTAAAAGATTAAAGGTCAAACAAAATCACTCGGTCAAAAATGGTTAAAAGGGCTTAACCAAATTCAAAAGCTGTACATTATCGATAGTTAAAATATGACCTACAAAATTCACTCATGATCTCAGTCCTAGGAATATTTCGTGTGCCTGTTACTCTAGTTTCGCTTAAATAATTCAATCTAAAATCCTAATCGCTCGTCTGTGTATCAATTTACCAATTATTTGTTCAGTGTTTTAGTAAAAGTCTTAGGCCTTTGTGAGAGATTGTCTATAACTTGACTGTCTCTAATTTTTTTTAACTTGGTGTGATGTAGTCAATGGTCACTCTATTGCCTCATTAACATCTGCGAGAGAGTAGTGACTACAGTAAATAGTTGAGAACAGCGTGTCTCGCTGTTTCTGACGGATTAGGTTCGTAGCGTGTGGAGGATTGGCCTGGAATTTGGTGTAAAGTCTACAAAGAGCTTCTAATTGCTGATGGGTGAGCTCTCGAACTAAATCTGTTATCAAAAAATAATTGTTATTAAATTATTAATTTACAAGGTAAAATATACGGCGTATATTATTAAGATGACAAGAAAAGCCTTAACAGAAATTGAGATTAAACGTTTTCGTACAGCGTATTGTGAAAAAGCTTACGAGCTTTATAAGCAGGATGACTACCATGCTATATCAATGCGAGGAATTGCAAAAGCAATGGGGTGCAGCTCCATGATGGCTTATCGATACTTTGAAGATAAAGAAGACGTGTTTGCCTCACTTAGAGCGACTCTATTTAATCGTCTTGCAAATAGCCTTGAATCAGTGCCCGACTCTCTTTCCCCATTAAATTATTTAAAAAAAGTAGGGATGACTTATGCCGGGTTTGCCCACGAAGAACCACACACCTATCGATTGCTGTACATGATTCATATACAAAAAGTGAAAAGCTATCCTGAAGTGGAACAAGCTCAGATGAGAACACAAAAGGTATTGCTCCGAGCTACTCTTCGAGCTAAAGAGTCGGGATATATTGAAGGGGATCCCATTGTGTTAGCACATACATTATGGGCCTTGATCCATGGTTTAGTGTCATTAGATTTAGCTAATCAACTGAATCAAGGTGCTAGTTTTGACGATTTATTTCCCAGCATGCTGGATCTACTTTTAAAGAAATGTTGAGTTTTAAATAATGTTCATAGGAAAGAAAATATGAATCTTTTTGAAGGTAAAACGGCAATAGTCAGCGGTGTCGGGGGAAGGTCTATCAATAGCCAAAGCACTTGGCCAAGAAAAATTGAATATTGTGCTCGCTGATATTGACAAAGATAATCTGCTAAAGGCTTCCAAGGAATTGCAACAATCAGGTGTTCCAGTGCTAGCAGTTGAACTGGATGTGTCTGAAGAATCGCAGAGGCATGATTTGGCTAGGAAAGCGGTGGAGCGATTTGATAAAATTCATATGGTAGTGAATAATGCTGGAATAAGCGTCGAAACCGACCGCCTTGAGAAGCAAGAATCTGACGGATGGCTTTGGACTTTAAATGTTAACTTGATGGGAGGAGCATCTTTTGGCGGCGCATATACAGCGACAAAAATGTCAGTCGTTGGCCTATCGGAAAGTTGGGCTACTGAATTTAAAAGAGACGGTATTAGTGTTTCGGTTTTGTGCCCTGCATTTGTTCAAACCAGAATTCATGAATCTAATAGAAACCGTCCATCAAATAATCCGGCAGAAACATCAATTTCTAAGGATGATGTCAGACAAGACAATACAAGAACGTTAGTTGAAAATGGAATGGAGGTGTCGAACATTGGAAAACAAGTGGTTGAGGCTCTCAAATTAGGAGAATTTTATATATTTACTCATCCCAATTATCGCGAAGTCATTCAAGCTCGCTCCAAAGCCATTGACCAAGCATTTGAAAGAGCGGCAAAAAGTCCGCTGTTGCAACACATGGTTAATCAATCAATAGATAGGCTATCGATAGCTTATTTTTTTGTCTTTTAACTTTATTTACGCCCATAAAATAGGAAAATCTCATGCCTGAAATAAGTTTACTTGGTTGGTTCCACACAATCATCGCCATAATTGCCCTCGCTGCTGGTTATTACACTTTAGTTGTTTACAAGGTAATAACTCTTGAACATAAAACAGGTCAAATATATTTAGTCTGTACACTAATTGCAGCGGTGACTGCATTGATGATATATCAGCGCGGAGAATTTGGAGCAGCACATGCCCTAGCAGTTCTGACCTTATTAGCGTTGATTGCTGGTTATCTAGTAACCAAAATACAGGCGCTTTCAAAAATTGCTGATTATTTTCAGGCTTTTTGTTTTTCTGGTACATTGTTATTTCATATGCTGCCCGCCATTACCGACGGATTACTGCGTCTTCCTGTAGAGGCCCCATATTTGACAAATCCAGAAGACCCGTTGCTAAAGACATTTTATTTAGCATTTGTTGGGGTATTTTTGATCGGGTATATTTTACAATTTTTGTGGATTAAGAATCGAAAATAGATACGCATTCAATTACGCTGAGCGCAAATGACAAGTTCGGAAATCGCAAGATAGTCATTTGTCGCTGAAAACAGCGATTCGACATGTTTTAATTGTCGATGCATACAAGCGATCGGCAGTTAGTTGAAGGATCTAATTTTGGATAAAATCTTTATTTGAAGTAAGATTCGAGTCTGAGTTTGGCAATACAAGATGCACAACATTGGCTGTGTTAGTGTTGTACCTAAAAAAACAGTGATTCAATTATTTGCAAGGATAATTGATGCAATCGAATACCATTGGTGGCAAAACTATTGAAAAATAATAAGTGACTGTCACTTATTATTGTCCCTAATACAGTAACAGCCGTAGAGGGTGATTTCTCGGCAGGTGACTCCTGCAACATTGCAGACGGTTTAAAATAGTTGTTTGAGGGTTCTAAAGCGCGCATAGCAGCCGTTCGGTTAATAATAACTTATCTAGTTGTTGATAAATACACCATATATCAGTAGATTGCTCTATCTAGAACCAATGCAGTACAAATTAATAATGATAAGTCAGTAATCTATTTTGAGATAACTATTGATAATGGCAACCTGGATGAATGGCGGAAACAGATATCACATTCACCTTTTTTCTTATAGCTACACCAGCACCCAATATTAATTGAACGATTTGAGGCCGAAATCGTACGCCAACTAAAGCGACTTGAATATTAACAAGCAACTGAGTAGTGAGCGTCGAGAATGACTGCGATGGGCGAATGTGATCAGCTTGTTTCAGCATTGTGGTAATTTTGGTACGATACTCACCAAGTAATGCGCAATAAGCCGCGGTTAAAATGAAAACAATTAGAAAGCGAGTGTTGAAATGAGTGAAAAAACCAATGAATCTATTTTAAACGCATTGAAAATTGCATTTACCTATATGCCTAAATCAATTGAAGTAACTAAATATGAGTATGGCGATGGTGTCGAAAAAATATTGCAGCATATCGAAGTGGTTAGAGAAATTCTATTAATAAGTGGTGTTGATCCTGATGAAGTTTATGGTGAAATAAATCCCGAAAATACGCCTAATTCAACATATTAAATTGGGAATTAAATGTACAATTTAATAATGATTATTTCCAGTAATTAGCCCTTTCTCAATCTACCGTTCTGGCCGATCGGGCTAGAAAATTTATTATATATTTGGGTGTGAAATATTCGCATCATTTAATTCTTGGATAGTGAGACTTAAGCTTCAAGAATAAAAGGAGGGCTTTGTCATCAACGAAAAAAATAATTCTAATTCATCTCGCCGAAAGCCTTGGACTTTTATTGCTGTTGTCATGTCCATATTGACATTTATTTGGCTTTTGTTAACCCTAATGCCTAAGGGTTTTGATATGAACCACGAACAAATAGGTACCGGTAAACCGGCTTTGGTATTTGTCTACGATACTAACCTTTCAGTTAGCATAGAACAGTCTGCACAAATGAATAAAGCTCGCGATCAGCTTGACGAACAAGTTTTATTCATCATCGCGAAAATAGGCACCCGAGAGGGTGATTTACTGATCGCCAAGTATCGTGCCGAATCGGCGGAGCTTTTACTCTTTGATCCATCTGGGAGCTTGGTTAAAAGACAATTTGCTTTGCTGCAATCGAGTGAATTAATCCAGTGGTTAGCCGTAGGCGAGCCTTAATTCTAGCGTGATATTTTCTTCTTGAGAGAGGAAAAACAGGTCAAGCGGTCTGCTCACCTTAGTCACCCGGTGAGTAACGCGTTCAAAAAGACAGCTAATAGCTGTGAAAACAGACGAACTTAAAGAGTATGCGATTTGATCTACAGGTGGCTCCTGAAATGCCTGTTATAAAGTTTGCATAATATAATATTAGTGAGTGCAGGAAATAAACTGCTCACTTGCTACTAACTAAAGGTACAGCAAAAATGAGTTGCGTATTATCACCTGCATTGCTCCTTAGATGGTTGCTCTTGCGGGAACCCAGCTTGATTCCATTGTGACTTATTGCATAGGTTAGGCTTACCGTTTATGCTTAGATAAATACAGTAATAATCGCTATGTAACCTTTTCGAACCACTATTGTTGCGTGACTTGATGTTGAGCTCAACCACGGCTGCTTAGTTAAAAATTATAAAAATAGGACTAAGCCATGCAGCAAAATCGTTTACCTACCATCTACGAAATCTTGTTCTTATCATTGTTAATTGTGGGTGTCATCTTTCTCTTTGTTCAAGTTTTTGCGTTACCTATACAGTTAGCGTTGTTGGTTAGTTGGTTTATAGTTATGGCGATGGGTAAGATCTTAGGCCTTAACTATCGACAAATGCAGCAAGGGTTAACTACTGGGATTGCTCAGGGAATGGATGCCATTCTTATTTTAATTGCCGTTGGGGCACTAATTGGTAGTTGGATGGCCGGTGGTGTTGTGCCTAATATTATCTACTTGGGATTGTCACTGATGAACCCCAATATTTTTCTGCTTGCAGCTTTTATTATATGCGCTGTTACATCCTTGGCGACGGGCACCTCTTTTGGTACAGCAGGCACCGCTGGAATCGCTATGATGGGAATAGGCGCTGGCTTTGGACTACCTTTACCTTTAGTAGCAGGTGCGGTAATTTCTGGTGCATACTTAGGTGATAAATTGTCTCCTCTGTCTGACACCACCGTAATGACAGCATCTTTATGCAAAGTGAACATGATTGAGCATATTCGTTCAATGCTTTACGTGGGCATCCCAGCATCTATTTTAGCGGGATTAATATTTTTAATAGTTGGCTTTTCTTATGGTTCTGATGGCAACACTACTCGAGCGGATGAAATGATGTTTGCGCTGGCAGAAGAATACACTATCGCTTGGTATATGTTTATTCCTGCTTTGGCGGTAATTGCTTTGTTGGTCAAAAAATTACCGTCGGTACCTGTAATATTTTTCGGTGCTTTGTTAGGGGTCGTGTGGGCATGGTGGTTTGAAGAAGCCACGTTTATTGAGGCAATGTTTACACTTTATAGTGGCAACATGATCAATTCACCTGTTCCATTTTTGAACACCTTACTTAACCGAGGGGGTATTGCATCTATGCTTGAAGTAATACTTTTAGTAATGATAGCGCTAGGTTTGGGCGGGTTAATGGACGTCACAGGCGTGCTCTCTAGTATTTCTAACGGCTTACAGCGTTGGGCAAGCAACACTGGGAAATTAGGAGTTTCGACGATATTTGCAGGATTTTTAGGGAATGTTTTTGGCGGTGCTGCCTATGTTTCGTTAATCACAGCAAGTACTATAACTGGAAAAAATTATGATAAGCTGGGCGTAGATCGTCGAGTGTTGTCACGTAATACAGAAGCCGGCGGTACTATAACTACGCCTATGGTTCCATGGACCGACGGCGGAGTATTTATGGCGACCACGTTAGGCGTTAGTACCGTTGCATATCTTCCTTATCTTTGGTTTCATTTTTTGGTAATTCTGATATCTATTTTTTATGGCTACGCTAACTGGTTTTGCTTTTCATCGGATAAACAGATCAGCAAAACATAAAACGTGATATTGATGGTTAATCCAAATCACTCGCATCGTGACGTTCTGCCAATTGCAATGATTCTTCACCCCATGCGCGATTCACTCTTTGACCACGCTGCACCGCTCGATGCAGTTTGATTTCTTCACGTCAACGGATCACATTTTGCTAAGACGTCACATTAAGAAACTCGCCAGCATCATAAAGTTTACCTTGAACTAAAATGCCATACCATGCGTAGTTTGCCGTGTCGGCAATATTGTATTCATCTCCGCAAAGGAACTGACGTGTCGCTAAATTTCTATCAAGAACATCTAATTGCTTTTTACTTCCATCGAGAAAACAATAATAGACACCCCGAACAATAATAGACACCCCGAATAAAAATAAAACTTACGAAATCTACGTGAATCCTTAAAAAATATACGAATAATTGTCTAACAATTGAGAATTAATAAGAAACCATTTTTTTAAACTAATTAAGTACAAATTTAGTGTTATATGGACGAGTTTTAGAC
>Ga0307492_10000255_pt1 | contig 23028 bp, 23 predicted proteins | sample SI3LmetaG_FD_202365 | JGI IMG/M metagenome (GOLD analysis project Ga0307492, IMG submission 202365) | Sea-ice brine microbial communities from Beaufort Sea near Barrow, Alaska, United States - SI3L | ecosystem: Environmental > Aquatic > Marine > Coastal | place: USA: Alaska | collected 2017-05-06 | reverse complement strand
TTTGTCTAACTGGCTTAGGCGTATATATTTTAAAAGGTCTCGTTCACCTGCATCAAAATAGAAATGAATGGGATTAAGTGATACAACAGTGGTTAGCAATGTTGCCTCGCTCGTACCACCGGTCACAAGATTACCTTCATTCACCAAATCTCGTGAAACTACGCCATTTATAGGCGATTTAACCTCAGTGAATTCCATTTCCAATTTGGCATTTTCAAGGGCTGCCCAAGCGAGTTGATATTCATTGGTTCTGCCATCTACTTCTTCTTGAGATAACGAATTTTTACTGCGTAAATCTTTGCCTCTGTCCAACTCTTTTTTTGCTAATTCATAACGTGATTCAGCACTTTTTAAAGCAATTTTGAATGGGCGTTGATCAATGATAAATAACACATCCCCTTTGTTGACTGCTTGGCCATCTTTGAATGTGGTTTGTTGTTAACCGATAATCTATTTTTAACCATTGTCTCTTACACCAGTGTTACAATTGCACGCTCAGACTGACTGAGTTTATGTGATATTACCGTCATAAAATATTCCCAATTCCATTCATTCAAGCAAGCCAACAAAGCGATCTTGAGATAACTGCTTATCAGGCAAGGTAACCTGCTACAGGCAAAGCGTTTTGCTATAGAATAGAAAACTGAGTCGCACATTTCACAAAATAGCTAAAAACCTAAATAAGGAACACTTAATGAGACACCTAGCTTTATTGGTGTGGTTAATAATACTTGGCCACTCTGATGTTATGGCTCATCAAGCTGCTGTCACTTATGTGGCAAATGAAGCGGTATTGATAACAAATGGTGATAAGAAAGTCTTGTTTGACCCCTTTTTTCACAAAGCCTTGGGTATTTATCAGTTGGTACCAGAAGATACTCAACAGGCTATATTTACTGGTACACCCCCGTTCGATAATTTAACGGCTATTGTCATCAGCCATGCCCACGGTGATCATTTTGCTGCAGACGATGTGTTGAAGTACTTATTGAAATACCCTGATACTCAGCTAATTGCGCCACGGCAAGCGGTCACAGAATTAATCGCTTTGGCTGAAGCTAAGCAAATACTCCCTCAAGTGACCAGCGTGGAACTGGCATTTAATCAAGCACCAAAAACCTTAGAGGTGGCAGGTTTATTGATTGATGCTGTGCGTATCCCCCATGCTGGTTGGCCCGGGCGATCAAACATTGAAAATTTAGTGTTTAGAGTGACCCTAAAAAATCAAGGTGCATCTGTCACTGTTATGCATATGGGCGATGCCGACCCAGATGAAGAGCATTACCTGGCTTATAAAGACCATTGGCAAAAGCGTATTAGCGATACTGCATTACCACCCTACTGGTTCTATTCTTCAGCTGAAGGCAGGGATATATTGACCGATATCCTCAATGTGAAAAAGAGCATTGGTATCCATGTGCCAATTGAAATTCCAAATCATCTTAAATCAAGCAACGAAGACTATTTTTCTAAGCCCGGTGAGATGCGAAATATTGATAAGCCTCACAAGCATTGAATGTACATATATATTCTTTTTTATCCGGAATTTAGGTAGTCTAAGATTTGAATCGACTTAAAAGATACGAATATGAAAACACTATTTTTAGCTCTATTGATCATTGCATCAATAGGCTGTAGCTCTACAGAGCAACCTCTAGCGAAATCTGAGCCCTTTACTGGCGTGATTTCAGGGAGTCAACTGATTGAAGAATATCCTGAATTTCGTGCCGTTTATGAACAATACCAACCTAGCTCAGCTGAAGTCGCAGCGGTACAGTCTTTATCGGGCAAGTCTCTGGTCGTGTTATTAGGCACATGGTGTCACGACAGTGAGCGTGAGGTGCCAAGGTTACTAAAATTATTGGATTTGTCTGGTGTCGAGTTGCAAAGCTTGTCGTTATATGGCGTTAATTACAACAAGCAAGAACCCAATGATTTACACCGGAAATATGACTTAATGTACACACCGACCATTATTTTACTGCAAGGCGAAAATGAATTAGGTCGCATTATTGAAAAACCGGTGACTAGTTTGGGTGAAGATTTAGCCAGCTTTGTTACTGAGTGATTGAACAACTTTTGTGGTGCAAGTAGCCGTACTCGATTTTTTCATCTAGCAATTTATAGTAGGAATTAACTATTCAATCACTCACACCCAGCAATAAAGACCTTTGGTTTCTTCCACTAGGTGGAACCGGCGAAATAGGCATGAACATGAACTTGTATGGTCATGCTGGGCAGTGGTTGATGATGGACTGTGGCATCACGTTTAATAGCCCACTTTGCCCCGAAGCTGAAGCAAAAGCTAGTGGGCTGCATAAACATGACATTGTGGCTGCCGACCCTTGGTTTATTAGTCAGCGTAAAGAACAGTTAGCGGGTATTGTGATTACTCATGCCCATGAAGATCATTTAGGTGCGTTGCCTTATCTATGGCGACGCTTTAAATGCCCAGTTTACACCACCAAATACACTGCAGAAATATTACGTAGAAAACTTGCTCGTGACACTAGGGGTGACAGTATCCCGATCATCGAAATTGAAAGTGGTGCGCGAGTCGATATTGGCGAATTTAACGTTGAATGGATATCAATAACACATTCATTACCTGAGCCTCATGCCTTTGTTATTAGAACCTCTGCAGGCAGTGTTTTTCACACTGCTGATTGGAAAATAGACCCTGCACCAGTGACTGATAAACCCTTTAACGCCCACCCTTTCAAGTTGTTGGGTAAGCAAAATATTTTAGCCATGGTCTGTGACTCTACTAACGCCACTCGCGAAGGTCATTCGGTGTCTGAGCAACAATGTTATAAGGGCTTGAAACAAGCCGTCGTAAACGCTAAGGGACGAGTCGTGGTAGGGTGTTTTAGCAGTAATATTGCACGTTTGATTACCTTGGCAAAAATAGCCAAAGAAACCGGACGCTACTTTTCACTATTTGGCCGTTCATTACAAAACACCGTGGGGGCTGCAAAAGCTACCGGGCATTGGCCAGATGATTTGCCGGTGCTTGATGCTTTTAATACCGGATATTTATTACCACAAGAAGTGTTGGCGGTAGCAACAGGTAGCCAAGGAGAGCCAAGGGCTGCATTAAATCAATTGGCCAAAGACACCTATCGAAATGTATCCTTAGATGCAGGTGATCTCGTGATTTTCAGCTCTATTGTGATACCCGGCAATGAAACATCCATCGAGAACCTGCTTAAAGCCTACAAAGCCCGCAACATTAAAACCCTAATGGCCGATGACTCAGAATTACCTATTCATGCCTCAGGTCATCCATGTCAAGAAGAGTTAAAACAAATGTACGAATGGGTGCGCCCACAAATTGCTATACCCACCCACGGAGAAGCTGAGCATCTAGAAGCCAATGCAGAAATAGCCCGTTTAAGTCATGTGCCCAGAAGTTTGACTGGATTAAATGGCGACTTGTTTAAGTTAGCACCAGAGGTGAAATTGGTTAAACAAGCTGTTAGAGCAGGCAGGATTGCTTTGCAGCAGTCTTAGGAGGGACAATTAGCCAGCTGAGCAAAATGAAATCAAACTTGCTTTTACGTTACAGATTTTTATTTGGCCTGTTGCAACCTAAATGTTTGCATTTTGGCGATCAAGTAAAGAACTGAAATTTGTGCTGCAAGGGCTACGAATATCCAATGAGTCTGTGGATTAAACCCAGCAAAGATAAAACAGCATAAGGCAATGCTACCATTGGTCAGAGCATAAGGCAGTTGGGTTCTAAAATGTTCAAACTGATTACATCCTGAGCCAGTGGAGGAGAGTATGGTGGTTTCAGAAATTGGTGAACAGTGGTCACCAAACAAGCCCCCAGATAAAACCGCACCAATGCTGACTACTAGTGAAGCCTCTATGGCAAGCGCAGTAGGTATCATCAAAGGGAACATAATAGCGAAGGTGCCCCATGACGAGCCAGTACTAAAAGAAATAATACCAGATAACACAAAAGCCACCGCCGGCAATAACCAATAGGGAAAACCTTGTTGAGCCTGCTCGGCAATATAATTGGCCGTGCCCAGTTCCTTACCTAACCCACTGAATGTCCATGCTAATATCAGCACTATTGCTACTTGCATCATATTACCCATACCTTGCAAATACAAACCAATGCCTTCAGTTAACGTTCTGACGCCATAGAAAGCCATCATTAACATTAAGCTCAGGGCGGCAAAAAAATAGGCACTGGATAATGCGGCGCGAAAGGTCGCCCCAGCCACTTTTTCAAAAGGAAAACCTAAGGGAAGTAAGATTGCACAGAGCACTGTGGCCATAATCAACAGAGGAATAAACACGAATGACGCCCTAGCTTTACTGTGACTGAATGCCTGTATATCGTCCTTGTTTTGCTCACTAATGGTTTGCTTTGTCGCACGTTTGGCTGTCTTTTCTGCCTCGGCCATGGGGCCAAAATCTAGGTCTGCATAGATAAGTACCGGTACAATGAAGATGGCTAATATCGCATAGAACTGAAAAGGTATGGCCTGAATAAAACTATCCAAGGCCGATATATCTTGTCCTGCACCATCAAATTCTTTTTGTATCAGGCTGATGATGTAAATGCCCCATCCAATAAAAGGCACTAAAATAGCGACGGGGGAGGAGGTAGAGTCCACGATAAACGCCAGTTTTTGTCGAGAAATCTTGAGTTTATCAAATAATGGTCGAAACACTGGGCCAACAATCAGAGGTGTGCCTAAGTCAGAGTAGAAAATGAAAATTCCTCCGAACCAAGCCGATAGTTGTGCGCGGCCTGTGTTACTAATCTTGCGCACTATAGACAGCGCAAAAGCTGGGCCGCCACCTGATTTTTCCATCAGGGTCACAAACCCTCCAATAAATACCAGCAGCACTATTACCCCTGCGTTGTAGCTATCGCTCACAGTGGCCACTAAATGCTTTTTGACTAAGGTAGTCATCACGTCTAAAGGATTAAATCCTACCAGCATGATAACGGCACTCACTACCCCTGCAAACAAACCAATCACAACGTTGCGGGTACCGAGTGACAACCCTAGAGTAACGACTATAGGAATAATAGAAGTGATATCAGCATTGGGCACTGTATTTGTCATTATGTTGAGCACTATGATGTATCTCTTTGGATATTTGCGTGCTTAAATCAAATTTAACTAAGCTTTCATACTCAGCTTAAACGACCTGTTGCCCCTATGTAAACCAGAATAGAAATACCATCTTGTGTGGCTTGATAATGGGCTGTTTTTAATCTGTTTTTGTGGCCTACATTTCTTAAATAAAGTGTGGCGTTAAGTCATCTGCTCATCAAAAAATATCTCTTCAACGGTTAAATTAAATAACTTAGCGATTTTAAATGCTAAGGGTAAGCTGGGATCAAACTTACCTTTTTCGATGGCATTAGCCGTTTGTCGTGACACAGCCAATGCATTAGCTAAATCAGCTTGAGTCCAGTCTCTTTCGGCCCTTAGCACTTTTAAGCGGTTTTTCATTGATATTTCCTATTACCGATTAAAATGCTGACGATGTACGTGAAGGCCATGAGCATTATCAGATGACTGATTTCTGGTTCGAAGCTTATTAGTTTTATGTCTTCCAGTTGTTCGTATGCAATGCCTGCTATTAAGCCAACACCTAAGGTTATGCCCATGGCATCCATAGTGATTTTGCGTTGCAATTCGTCAAGGTTTGCTAAATGTTTGACGTTCACCATGATCACTGCTGCACCCAGCGCGAGATGTGTCATCAAGGCAGTAATCGAATAGGCTGGTTGAAATTCCCACATGTATTCTGCGCCAAATCTCAATAATGCGGTGCTAACTAACCATGCCAATGTCCATAACGCTAATTGTAAAATGTAAGTGTTTTTATGTTGTGAACAGATTTTTTCATTAGGTTTACTATTATTCATAAGTCAAACTCTCAAGTCTAAAAGTAAAACAAGCTTTACTCTTAGAGTAAGTGTAACTTTAAGTTATTTTTTGTCAAGTATGTTTTACAAAAAGCATGTTATGCATGATATTCACGAGAGTTTGTTTTTAAAGTCTTGGTACTCAAACTTACGCACTACTTCAAAGCTACCGTCTTTGCGAATAATACCGATGGAGGGATGTACAACGCCGTTAAAAAAGGTGGTTTTGACCATAGTGTAGTGCATCATATCTTCAAATATTATCCGCTCACCTATTTGTAATTCATGATCAAAGCTATATAAATCAATGGCATCACCGGCTAAACAGGAGTTGCCACCGAATCTATAGGTGTAAGCTTTCTCACCTGCTTTGCCTGCACCGCGCACATCAGGACGATAGGGCATTTCTAATACATCAGGCATATGGGCTGTGGCTGAGATATCTAAGATGGCTATTTTGTCTTGGTTTTCTACTATATCCACCACTTCAGCAACCAAGGTGCCCGTTTGCCAAGCGACTGCTGAGCCGGGCTCAAGGATAACGGTAAGGTGAGGGTGGCGTGCTTTGAATGCTTTTAATGTGGCGATTAAGTGGGCTACATCATAACCTTCACGAGTCATAAGATGGCCGCCGCCAAAGTTAACCCACTTGAGTTGGGGAAGCCACTGGCCAAATTTATGCTCTACTGCTTGGATCGTTCGCTCTGTGGCAAAAGAGTCAGATTCACATAAGTTATGGATATGAAAGCCATCGATATCGCTTAAATCAGCGCGCTGTAAATCTTTTGCCTTAATGCCCAAACGGGAACCTGGTGCGCTTGGGTCGTAAAGTTCCGTTTCAGCTTCTTGATGTTCTGGATTGACCCGCAAGCCAGCAGACACTCCAGCACTGACAATTTGTTGTTTGTATCTTTGCCATTGGCCTAAACTATTAAACGAAATATGGTCGGCCAAGTTAACTAACTCGTCGATATCGGCAGATTTAAAAGCGGGTGAATAGGCATGAACTTGTTTGCCTATTTCTTCTTTTCCGAGCCTTGCTTCCCACACTGCACTGGCGGTTGAACCTTGCAAATACTGCTTAACTAACCCAAAAGTCGACCACATTGAAAAACCTTTCAGTGCCAAGATAATTTCTACGCCACTTGCTTGTTGCACTTTTTGCATGAGTTTTAAGTTAGCTTCTAACTTCGATTCTTCACACACATAACAGGGTGAAGGTATATTCGGGTTTAATATTGGATGAGTCATAAGTCGCGTATTTAAGTTAACTTGTATTGAAGTGGTTAGAACATCTGTGCTGGTGGAGAGTAAGCAAAAGAATAAAGACTTTGAAGAGGGCTTCAAAGTCTTTCAAATGCTTTAGCTACGAGCGCACCAGTGGTTATTTACTAAACGGGCTGTTGTCACATTCGACGACATGCCAAGGTAAACCGTGAGTATTGAGCATCTCCATAAAGGGGTCTGGATCGAATTGTTCCATATTCCATACGCCAGGTTTTTTCCAGGTTCCGTTTAACATCAGTGCCGCGCCTATCATGGCTGGCACACCCGTCGTATACGACACCGCCTGGGCACCTACTTCTTCGTGACACTTAGCGTGTTCACAATTATTGTAGATAAAGATGGTTTTTTCTTGGCCATCTTTTATGCCGGTTATATAAGTACCGATACAGGTTTGACCGGTGTAACCGTCAGCCAATGAACCAGGATCAGGTAACACCGCTTTTAAAAACTCTAAAGGTATAATTTGCTGACCTTGGAAGTCGATAGGCGCGATACTTGTCATACCGATACCTTCAAGTACCTTAAGATGGGTCAGATAAGCATCACCAAAGGTCATCCAAAAACGAGCTCGTTTAAGGGTAGGAAAATGTTTAACCAGTGATTCTAATTCTTCGTGGAACATCAGATAAGAGGCACGCACCCCAATATTTTGATAGTCCAAATCTTCCCTTACACTCAACGGATCAGTTTCTCTCCATTCACCGTTTTCATAGAATCGCCCACGCTGGGTGATTTCGCGAATATTAATTTCAGGGTTGAAGTTGGTAGCAAAGGCTTTTCCGTGATCGCCGCCGTTACAGTCAACTATGTCTAGATAATGAATTTCATCAAAATAATGTTTAGCTGCATAAGCGGTGTAAACATTGGTCACGCCAGGATCAAAGCCGCTGCCTAATAAGGCCATTAAACCCGCTTTTTGGAACTTTTCTTGGTAAGCCCATTGCCATGAATATTCGAATTTGGCAACATCTTTGGGTTCGTAATTAGCGGTATCCATATAGTCCACGCCCGTTTCTAAGCAAGCATCCATTATGGCTAAGTCTTGGTAAGGCAGAGCCAAGTTAACCACTAAGTCAGGTTTGACTTGGTTGATGACCGCAACTACCTCACTGGCATGATCAGCATCAACCGCAAATACGCCTTTGACTCGGTCTACACCGACTTCTTTTTGTAGTGCTTCACATTTTGAAACTGTACGACTTGCTAGGTATATTTCATCAAACAATTCAGGCAAACGAGCACATTTTTTTATGGTCACAGCAGCAACGCCGCCAGCGCCAATAATTAGAACGCGAGACATAGTGAGTTCCTAATAATCTAAATTACATATAAAAGTTGAATGCTAGCAGTAATTTATTGTGGTGCAAGTTGAATATTCAAAAACGCCGATGAGTTTGCCTATTCTCGAGTCAGATTTTGAAATCAATTGGTGCACATCTCAACCGATACCAGTTCAAGTGATTTAAGAACTGTTTGTTTTCTTTGTTTGATGTCACCTGATGCTAGGATATATTTAATACTATGCTCTTTAAGGTATTTAAGGTTAAACGCCTGAAATTCATGACGATTGGCATCACCTGAACGCTCCCATGTATCGTCGTAAGGAATATCATCATCACATAGCACTACCAAATCATAACGTTGCCAGCATTGTGTCGCTAGCTGTGCTAATTCTGGCAATGCGGTTTGGTGGTAATGCATGGCAAAGTGCCACGTAGTAAAAGCGCTGGTATCACAAAACAGATACTCGTTAGCCTTAGAAGCCGCTTGGTCTTCCCATTGATTCTGGGTTTCAGCGATATGTAACAATTGCTCTGGCGATAACCGCCTGTCGACCTGATGTTGTAACCAGTAATCTCGACCATATTCAGATACAGTTACGCTGTTTAGTTCATCAGCCAATGCTTCACACAAGGTGGTTTTACCCGTGGAAGGGCCACCTAAAAAGACAATTTTTTTGATCATGAAATGGGCGGGCCTTGTTTTAAATTAGGTTTCAAATGCTTATACCATTGCCTTTGGCCGATAATAGCCATGATTAAGAAACAGGCGTACAAAGCCGATGTTGGGAATAACCCTTTTTGCCAATATATTGCTATAGCCACTATGTCTACGATAATCCATAGCGTCCAGTTCAATAATTTTTTGTGGGACAATAACCACTGGGCTGCCAAGCTTGCACAAGTAGTAAAGGCATCAGGGTAGGGGAAGCTTGCGTCTGTGTATTGAAACATTATGGTACCTAGTACCATTGTGCTAAAAGCAATAGCGATAACCCATAAAGCATATTCTTTGGTTGTACCTTGGTTAACTATCACATGACCCGTTGAGTCTTGAGCATTTTTCCATAACATCCAGCCGTATATTTGAAAGCCAATGTAAAATAGGTGTAATGCCATATCTGAATACAGCTTCACATCGTAAAAAATCCAAGCGTAAATACTGACTTGTACAAAACCAAAAGCGAAACACCAGATATTACGCTTTATGACTAGGTAAACGCAGATAAAGCCTGATACGGTTGCTATCCATTCATGTGGTGATGCGCCAGCAAAACCTTCAAACCATGTGATCCAGTTCATAATAACGGATAAAAATTTTTGAAACCTGTCACCAGGTTAACAAACAATGATTTTGAGCTGGTATAGGAAACGTAATATGTATAAATAATAAACAGCCATAATAAGGTGATTTGAATAAAGAGATTTTATAGAAACAATTTACCGTATATTTGATGAATAAAGCAATGGTGACTTACCGAGCTCCCTGCAAACCTCCTGTATGTAATGCTAAAATGCGACTTTTTTGTGGAAAGTATCCCTTAGCAATCAAATCACGTAGCGCAAAAAATAACTTTCCGCTATAAATTGGCTCTATTTCAACCTTTGTTTGTTGATGAAATTCTTGGCAAAATTGTCTCAGCTCATGGTTAGACTTAGCATATCCCCCAAAATGATAATCATGGTTGATGTGCCAGCTTTTTGTGTGTTTATCCTTTGCTAATAAGTCTGTAACTAGTTGTTCGAGGTAACCTTCACCTTTAAGCACACCAATGCCTAATATTTTACAATCTGTTAGTTTTCCATTATGAGGTAAGCCTGAGACTAAACCAGCAAGAGTGCCTCCGCTAGCCACTGGCGCCAAAATATAATCATACTCATTTTGTAGTTCATCAATTATTTCAGCTATCCCCTTGAGAGCTTGTAGCTGCGAACCCCCTTCAGGAATAAGTAACGCATTTGGGTATTGCTGTTGTAATGTTTGAAGATAGCTCGGATTAGCTCTTTGTCGATATGTTTGACGATCAACATATTGAATATTCGCATTCCAGCACTCTAAGTCTTGCAACATAGGACTAGGGTTTTGTGAATAATCTCCACGTACTATGGTGCTTAACTGAATGCCTAATTGTTGGCAACAATAACCTAATGCGTGCAGATGGTTAGAATAACCGCCACCAAAGCTCACAATATGTTTAACGTTATTATCATGGGCCTCTATTAGAGCATATTTAAGTTTACGCCATTTATTGCCTGAAATAATTGGGTGCAGTAAATCGTCACGTTTGACCACGAGTGTTATGCCATGTGTAGTTGCCCAATCTGGTTGGATAATTAATTCAGCTGAAGGAGCCACTATTTCTAACTGTGTTAATAAATTATTTTTATTCAATCTACTTCTGTTTTAATCTCTTGCTGTGAATTTTAGTTAATCAATTTAAAGGAATCATTATGACCATCATTATAATCTGTTTATTTATCGCAACATTAATGCCGATACTCGCCAAAGCGCCCTTGGCCCTAGCTATGAATAAGGCTGGTGGTGGCTATGATAATCGAAATCCCCGTGAGCAACAGAAGTCTTTATCTGGTTTTGGCGCTAGAGCTAAAGCGGCACACGAAAATTGTTTTGAAGCATTAATCATGTTTACTCCTGGCGCGCTAGCAGTGCTTGTCACTCATAATGCAGGGCAGTTAGCAGAATATTTTGCTATTGCATTTGTTGCCTCAAGATTAGCTTATCTATTTGCCTACTACTTTGATAAACATGTGTTGCGCAGCACATTTTGGGGCATAGGCTTTATATCTTCACTGTCACTTGTTTGGTTGGCTATTCCTTAGTGTGCTGCTGCTTATTAATAACGTAGACATTACTTGAAATACATAGTGCCGTTGTAAGTTTCTTGGATTTTCCCAAGGGTGTTTTTAAGGTGATTTTTGATAGTGGTTGTTAGATTTCTCATACTCTTTGCCTCGTTTGGTTAACGCCTGTTGTTTTCGATAGAGGAATCTTAAAACCTCATGTTAACTTGAGGTAAAGTATTTTTTTCTCTATATTTAAAATACTTATTTAAAAAGAGGTGGTGGGTATGGAAGATGCCAATTTGTCAGTAGGATATGTCGCCAAACGCTCGGGGGTGAAGGTGTCAACTTTGCACTTTTATGAACAAAAGGGATTAATTAGAAGTTGGCGTAATCAAGGTAATCAAAGACGGTATAAGCGAGATGTGTTGCGCAGAATTTCTGTCATAAAAGCAGCGCAAAAGTTAGGGATCAGTTTGAGCAGTATCCATCAAACCTTCTTAGGTATGCCAAATGGTCGGACCCCAGATAAAAAGGACTGGGCGCAATTGTCAAAGCGTTGGCAGCAACAACTCAATCAGCAAATTAGTGCGTTGACTAAACTTCGAGATTCACTTGATGGTTGCATTGGTTGTGGTTGTTTATCTATGCAAAATTGCCCCATCTATAATCCTGATGATGAATTAGAAGCGTTGGGACCGGGCCCGGTTCTTTTAGATAGAGAATAGTGTGTTGAATAAATTACGACAGCGAAGCTACGCCGCTGTCGCAACTTCAATTTAGGCGAGAATAGTTGACGTATGATGGTGCATTTTCGTAATGAGGCCATAACTCAACGGTAAAATAAGATAGATAATGGATATCCACATAAATGCCACCAGCGGTCCTACTTCAGTTAATGGAACATCATTAAACCTGAGTATAAGCATGCCATAAAAATAGGGTGTGAAGCAGACTACGAAGGCCAAACTGACGTAGCCAAATAAGCGGAATTTATGTCGCCTGTCTAATATGTGTAAAACTGTATAGCTGATAATTGACCAAATCACTGACCAGTCATTAACTAACATACCCCAATCTAGTTCATAAGCATTTGAGCCAAAAGAATTCGACCAGAAGAAGTCTTCTACAAACAGCAAATGGATACCGCCGTTCATCCAGTAATCTTTATAAAATAATGGGTCCTCTGCTACGGAAAGAAATACCACTGCTTTGATTAACATATAGAAAATAGTGAGCGAAACAGCGGACATGCCAAGCGACAAAAAAAGTTGTTTGTTCATCGAATATCTCCAACAAGTTGAAAGTGTGTTCCGCCAAAAGAGATATTGATTAACCAAGTTTGAATTATCTGATTGATTAAATTCTTCAATTAAATCGCCTGAGACACCATCGTTTACTGAATCGGGCAGACATTTATTAAGTAGCACTAATGCCAATCTAGGAGGTTTATTGTTGATAGGTTTCATATTCGTCTCCCTGCTTGTATTGAAAAATTAGCAGAAGCTTGGCTCCATAAAATCTCCAACTGCTTTTTTGTCACACTAAGTGCAGACATACCCAGAAGTGTGACACTGAAATAGCGTTTAGCTTTGCCACCACGTTCTGATACCGCTTCCCCTTTTTTTGAGCTAAGTAATCCTTTATTTTCTAAACGTTCAGCAGTCGAGTAAAGTGCCCCAATGGCCACTTCTCTGCCAACTTTTTCCTTAAGGTTTTGTCTTATTGTCACGCCATAAGCATTATCTTTAAGGCTTAAAACACTCAACATCACGACATGTTCAAATTCACCTAAATAGGACTCTTTATTAGCCATTAATTGTACCTTCTAAGTAGTATTAACTACATAATAGTATTTAAAGAAGATCCTGTAATATAAAAAACTATTACATAGTATTGATACTAATAACTGTTCAATGATTTGAATCAAAAGTGTTGTTAGCAATGTCTTTGATGAAGTTAAAAATATCGATATATCTGTCACTATTAAAACTCAAGTAATAGAGGGTTTCGCGGTGCAGGAATATCAAATAACAAAACAACTTTAAGTGCTAGTTGACTTATAGACGTCTATACGGCAAATTGCATATATGAAAACAATAAAATCACTCACAACTGGCATAATGATTATCACCTTTGAAGAGGTGGTCGCCGGCTAGTGCATAAGTATTACACATAAAAAGCCCGCAACCACCGCGGGCTTTTTTGTTACTAAGATGCTCAAAATACGTCATAAACACAGTGTGTTGAAAAACAGTTGAGGAATTAAAAATGAAGGTATTGAAGTTTGGCGGGTCGTCTCTCGCCGATGCAGAACGTTACTTAAGAGTTAAAGACATTAGTATCGCATGTCACAATGATGTCGGTGCGGCTGTTGTATTGTCTGCTCCAAAGGGCGTCACCAATGCCTTGTCGCTATTGTGTGATGAAGCAGCATCTGGCAAAGATTACGGTGAGTTGTTCGCCAAATTAAATATGGTCTTGTTTGGTATTTTGGATGACTTGAAAATTAGCCTTCCAAATTTTTCTCAAGTTAAATTAGCTGAATTCATTCAACATACTTTAAACGACCTTAATCAGCATTTAGAAGGTTTTGCATTGTTACGGTGTGCTCCAGAGCAGGTTGTCGCTAGAGTGTTGAGCGTTGGCGAATACGTCAGTGTGAATATATTTAGTGAAATATTGACCAGTTTAGGTCATGCCAATTGCATCATTGATCCAGTTAAATATATTGTTGCTGAAGGTGACTACTTAGACAGCATTGCCGATGTATCTGCGAGTAAGGCTCGCTTTAGTGATGTAGATATCTCAGGTGACAAAATATTAATTATGCCTGGGTTTGTTGCGGTGAATGAGGCGGGTGAAAAAGTCACCTTAGGTCGAAATGGTTCAGATTATTCAGCCGCTATTTTGGCTGCTTGTATTGATGCACAGTGTTGTGAGATTTGGACCGACGTAGATGGTGTTTATAATGCTGATCCAAACCAAGTAGATGGCGCAGTATTGCTTGATAAGCTGACGTATCAAGAAGCCATGGAATTGTCTTATTTTGGTGCGAAAGTGTTACACCCTAAAACAATTGGCCCAATCGCTCAGCACCATATCCCTTGTTTAATACGTAATACGCTCAATCCAGCAGCGCCAGGTACTTTAATCAGTAACGAAGCGAGTACTAAGTGGACTAGCGTAAAAGGCATATCACATTTAGATGATATGACTATGTTCAACGTGGCAGGTCCTGGCATGAAAGGCATGGTAGGTATGGCTAGCCGCGTGTTCGAAATTATGTCTAACGCGAATATTTCAATTAGCTTAATTACTCAGTCTTCGTCTGAATACAGTATTAGTTTCTGTATTCACAGTAAAGATGCCAGTCGCGCACAGGATTTATTAGAAGACTCATTTGCTTTAGAACTAAGCAATCATTTACTTGACCCCATTGAAGTACGTCATGAATTGGCTATTGTTACTTTGGTCGGCGACGGTATGCGTCATTCTAAAGGTTTGGCGGCTAAATTTTTCAGCTCCTTGGCACAGGCAAGAGTAAATAACGTGGCTATTGCCCAGGGATCTTCTGAACGCTCCATCTCCACTGTCATCGAAGCCAGCAAAGCTAAAAAAGCAGTGAAAGTTGTGCATCAGAATTTTTTCTCTAACCTACACGCTATCGATGCTTTTTTAGTGGGCTGCGGTAGTGTTGGAAAAGAGTTGTTAGCCCAAATTGCTCGCCAACAAGCTGCTTTACTTGAAAAGAACATCAGTTTAAAAGTGTACGGTATTGCCAATAGTAAAAAATTATTGCTTCAATCTAACGGCATTGATTTGAGTGCACCTTGGCAGGAAGACTTAGATAAAAGTAATAAACAGCTCTCTATCGATAATTTGAAAGGTTTTGTTCACGACAATAGTCTGGTTAACCCTGTTGTTATCGACTGTACTAGTAGTGCTCACATTGCTGATCAATATCCTCAGATGATGTTAGAAGGCTTCCATGTTGTCACACCAAACAAAAAAGCCAATACAGCCAGTACTGAATTTTATAAGCTTTTAAGAGAAACAGCTCAAAAAACTAATCGTCAATTTTTGTACGAAACCACAGTGGGTGCTGGATTACCGGTTATTGATAATTTACAAAACTTGTTTTATGCCGGTGACGAATTAGTCCGCTTTGAGGGTATATTGTCTGGTTCATTATCCTTTGTGTTTGGTAAGTTAGACGAAGGTTTGAGTCTGTCTGAGGCAACTGAAATTGCTAAAAGGAATGGTTTTACTGAGCCTGACCCTCGTGATGATCTGAGTGGTATGGATGTGGCCAGAAAACTTCTGATTATGGCCCGTGAATCAGGTCTCACCCTTGAACTATCTGACATTACCATAGAGCCAGTATTGCCTTCCTCTTTTGATGCCAGTGGCAGTATTGAAGATTTTATGACGCGTTTGCCTGAATTAGATAGTTACTACGCTCAAAAAGTTGCCACCGCAAAGGATGCAGGTAAAGTATTGCGGTATGTTGGCTCGATTGATCATGGTAAATGTGTTGTCAGCATCGAAGCTGTGAATGAGTCTCATCCCTTGTATATGGTAAAAGAGGGCGAAAATGCCTTGGCCATTCATAGTCACTATTACCAACCTATTCCCTATGTTATTCGAGGTTACGGAGCCGGTGCTGCTGTGACTGCCGCAGGTGTATTCGCAGATGTAATGCGCACTATGCCCTGGAAGCAATCTATATAATGTCAAAAGGAAATATGAAAAAATCTATCCTAAGAGCTTATGCGCCAGCTTCAATTGGTAATGTAAGCTTAGGCTTTGACTTACTGGGCGCGGCATTAAAACCAATAGACGGCAGTTTATTAGGTGATGAAGTCGATATCGAAATTGCAGAGCAATTTAGTCTAGTCGTAACAGGGCGGTTTGCCGACAAATTGCCACCTGATTCAGATAGCAATATTGTGACTCGCTGTTATAAACACTTTATTGCAGAGTTAGAACAACAAGGTTATGCATTAAACACTATACCTGCACTCAAGATAACGCTGCATAAACACCTACCGATTGGCAGTGGTTTAGGGTCTAGCGCTAGCTCGATTGTGGCTGCATTGCATGGTTTGAATCAGTTTTTTACTGAGTATTTTGGTAAGATTCCTTTTACTGAAAATGAATTATTATTGGTTATGGGTGAACTGGAAGGACAAATTAGCGGTAGTGTACATTATGATAATGTTGCACCATGCTTTTTAGGTGGTCTAACCTTAATGGCCGAACATAAAGAACAAGTAGCATTACAATTGCCGATGTTTGAAAACTGGTATTGGGTGTCTTGCTACTCTGGTATAAGTGTGTCGACAGCAGCCGCGCGAAATATTTTACCCAAGCAGGTTTCGATGTCAAATACGATCCAATTTGGGCGTCAGTTGGCAGTCTTTATTGACGCGTTATATCGGAAGGATGAAAAGCTTGCCGCAGCTATGATGTTAGATGTCATTGCCGAACCTTACCGCAAATCGCTGTTACCAAGGTTTGACGAGTCCAGAGCTTTTGCAGAACAACATGGCGCGATAGCTTTTGGTATTTCAGGATCTGGGCCAACAGTATTTGCAGTATGCGATAATATAGAAAATGCCAAAATAATTAATCAATGGCTAACTGATAATTATATCCAAAATGACACCGGTTTTAGTCATATTTGCCAGTTAGATACGAGTGGTGCATCCATAAGCCATTCTTGAAAGCTATAGCTTTCATCGGAGCTAATAACATAAGGCCAAGGCCCTGTTATTAGTACAACACTTAAGTATTAAAAAGGTAGTAAAGTGGAACTCGTCAATTTAAAAGATGCCTCTGAGCAAGTCACGTTTACAGAAGCAGTAAAAAAAGGTTTAGGCAAAAACCAAGGATTATTTTTCCCTAAAAAATTACCTAAATTTAATGATATTGAATCAATATTAGCGATGCCTTTTGTTGAGCGCAGTGTAGAAATTTTAGCCACCTTAATTGGTGACGAACTACCTCGCGAAATGCTTGCAGGTATCGTTGAGCGAGCGTTTACGTTTGGCGCTCCTTTGGCTAAGGTCACGGACAATGTGTATGCTTTGGAACTTTTCCATGGGCCTACATTAGCGTTCAAAGATTTTGGTGGGCGTTTTATGGCTCAGTGTTTAGTTGAAATATCAGATGGTCAGCCGATCACTATTTTAACGGCTACATCGGGTGATACTGGCGCCGCTGTTGCCCATGCGTTTTATGGTATCGAAAATATCAATGTAGTGATTTTGTATCCAAAAGGCAAAATCAGCCAGCTACAAGAGAAGTTATTTACTACGCTTGGTGGCAATATCCATACTGTGGCAATTGATGACGACTTTGACGCTTGTCAGCAATTGGTGAAAAGTGCCTTTGATGACCCTGAAGTACGTGATGGATTGCACCTCAACTCTGCCAACTCCATTAATATAAGCCGATTAGCTGCGCAAGTTTGTTATTACTTTGAAGCCGTGTCACAGCTTACGCCAGCCGAGCGTGAAGATTTAGTGATTTCAGTTCCTAGTGGTAATTTTGGTAACCTGACCGCGGGTTTAATTGCAAAAGTTATGGGCTTACCAGTCAAACATTTTGTCGCCGCCACCAACTTAAACGATACGGTGCCACGTTATTTAAAAACGGGTGAGTGGGACCCTAAAGACACTGTTGCCACTTTGTCTAATGCGATGGATGTGAGTCAACCAAACAACTGGCCGCGAATTGAAGCCATGATTGAGCAAGGTCAAGTCGATAAATCTGATATTTCGGGCGCCACAATCGACGAAGAGTACACGCAAGTGGCAATGCGTCAATTAGCGCAATTAGGTTACGTAAGTGAACCCCACGCTGCGATTGCTTACAAAGCATTAGTTAGAAAAATCGAAGAGGGGCAGACAGGTATCTTCTTAGGTACGGCTCACCCGGCAAAATTTCGTGAAACGGTAGAAAATGTTTTAGGTCAACCTATCAGCCTACCGAAACCTTTGGCAGATTGTGCTGGTAAAGAAGGATTGTCAGTTGAATTACCTTGTGATTATCAGGTGTTAAAAACACACTTGTTTAGTTTATTGGGCTAAGTTAAACAGATGACCACTTGGGAAGATATTTTTGGTCAAGAAAAACAGCAACCTTACTTTCAGCAGATAATGAAATTTCTCGAAAGTGAGAAGGCTGCGGGTAAAACTATTTATCCACCTAGCCAAGATGTCTTCAATGCCTTTAACCTAACTGAGCTTGCTAAGGTTAAGGTCGTGATATTAGGACAAGACCCTTACCACGGTCCTAATCAGGCTCACGGGTTATGTTTTTCGGTATTACCCGGCGTTAAAACACCTCCTTCATTGGTTAATATGTATAAAGAATTAGCTACTGATATTTCAGGGTTTACTATTCCGCAACATGGCTTCTTACAAAGTTGGGCAGAGCAGGGAGTGTTGTTACTTAATACAGTGCTTACAGTCGAACAAGCACAAGCTCACTCTCATGCAAAAATAGGTTGGGAACGATTTACTGATAGGGTCATTCAACAATTGAGTGAACATTGTAATGGAGTGATTTTTTTGCTGTGGGGTAGCCACGCACAGAAAAAAGGCTCGGTAATCGACAAACATAAGCATCATTTACTCAGTGGCCCGCATCCATCACCATTATCAGCGTACCGAGGTTTCTTTGGCTGTAAACATTTCTCTGAAGCCAACGAGCTGTTAATACAGCAAGGTAAAAGCACGATTAATTGGCAAGTTTAATAACTGAATATATTTTTACTTTTTATCTACCTTGCCATTTCTATTAAAAGTTAGAATTAGCTTAGATGTCCCTTTAATCCCCGTTAAAAAGCGTTTTTTAATCATCTCAATGAGGTCCTAAAATGAGACGCATTTTTGTCATAGTTAACATCACTGCTTGGGTAATGATGTTGTTACTGAGTTTTAAATGGCCTAACATGATCTGGTTTAGCCTATTACTGATCCCGATTTCTTTAATTGGCCTATACGACATGTATCAAACTAAACATGCACTGATGCGAAATCTCACTTTTGTAGGTTGTGGCCGCTGTATCATGGAATTCTTCCGACCTTTTCTTCGCCAGTACTTCTTTGAGTCTGAAACCGATGGTTGCTTATTGCAAAAAATTGTCAGCCAGACCTGTTTGGTCAACAGATGAAAGAATCATCAACGGGGAGTTTCATGCCCAAACAATAAGTAGTGGAAGAGCACAGTGCTGCTCATAAGACTATTTGGCAAAGCTAAAAGAATTTAAACCACAGAGGAAAAAGAGGTCACCGAGGGTGAAAGTGTTTATATCTTTTTCTCTGTGAATCAAAGAGGTATGGGTAAATACATAAAAAAGCCCTGAGATTCAGGGCTTTTAAATTTATAAGAATTCTAATTCATCTTCAGATGACATTCCCAACTCTCGTAATTCTTGTTTAAGTCGTTGTCTGTCGTGGATGGCTTCAATCTCTCGCCATTTGCGTTTATTTGCTTTGTTTTTAGACGACTTGGTTTCTGAATCTAAGGTAGACAATAATTCGGACTTATCCATTTTGCTCTCCTTCCTTATTTTTATAGCGCAGTGATTACAACAATACTCTTCAAGCTTTTGTGATTATCGACATAAAACAATAGCTTATAGACTATGTACCATACAGAACGTCAGAATAGTATAAGTATTTGTCCCTTTTATTAACAAAAAGTGAATGTTTAGTGACAAGAAAAACTATGTAGTAGTAGCTACGATGACGAAAGATAGGAGCAAAAAATGTAAACCACAGAGGATAAAGAGGTCACCGGGTGCCGCGCACAGAGGAAAAAAGCGGATATATCTTTTTCTCTGTGCAGCGATAGCGTTCATTTTCCTCTGTGGTAAATAAATTTTGTCTGTTGTTTTGTAGCTCGCAACATGTGCTTGCTTGGCGGTTATTCGTTGGCCCGTCTAAACTTGCTAATAAGCTGATTGGTTGATGCATCAAAGTTCAAGTTAGCTTCAGTGTTGACCAGTTTATCAAGTACTTGATTACCCAGTTCTTTACCTAGTTCTACCCCCCACTGGTCGAATGAATTTACACCCCATATGGCACCCTGCACAAATACCTTATGCTCATACATTGCCACCAACGAACCTAAAGTTTTAGGGTCTACCTGATTGAACAGTAAAGTATTGCTGGGCTTGTTACCAGGCATGGTTTTATGGGTCGCAAGTGATTCAACCGTGGCGTCGTCCAAGCCTTTTGTCGCTAGATCAGCCTTACATTCTTCAAATGTTTTGCCTTGCATTAAGGCCTGTGTTTGACCAAAACAGTTAGAGGCCAGCATAGCATGGTGCTTATCATCTTGATTTGGGACTTTTAGCGGCAACATAAAGTCTGCAGGTACTAGCACAGTACCTTGGTGAATCAACTGGTGGAACGAATGTTGGCCATTCGTACCTTCACTGCCCCAAATGATAGGGCCTGTTGCATAATCTACCGGTGTGTTACTACCGGTTATACGTTTACCGTTACTTTCCATATCCAGCTGTTGCACATAAGCGGGGAAACCACGTAAATAGTGATAATAAGGTAATAAAACGTGACTTTGAGCACCAAAAAAGTTCACATACCACACACCTAACAACGCTAATATCATTGGCAAATTTTGCTCAATGGGCGCAGTTTGGAAATGTTCATCCATTTCAAATGCACCTTTCAATAATTCACGGTAGTTGTCGTAACCTATGGTTAATGCAATAGGTAAACCAATTGCTGACCAAAGTGAATAACGTCCGCCTACCCAATCCCAAAGAGGGAAAATGTTGTCTTCTGCCATACCAAATTCGGTCGCCGCTTTAATATTTGAAGACACAGCAATAAAGTGTTTAGAGATATCATGCTGTGTTCCACCTGCCGCTAAAAACCAGGCTTTAGCAGTCATAGTATTTTGTAAAGTTTCTTGAGTAGTGAAAGATTTAGATGACATCACCACTAAGGTTTCTTGATGATCAACAGAAGCCAAAACATCTTGGATATGACAACCATCAACGTTGGCAACATAATGTACTTTCACCCCTTCAAACCAATAAGGTTTAAGGGCTTCTGACATAATTTTAGGGCCAAGAAAGGAACCTCCGATGCCAATTGCGATAATCTGTTTTAAGGATTTCCCCGTATAACCTTTGCGCTCACCACTGTGCACGCTGCTAACAAAATCTTGGATCTTTTGTTGGCAAGCTAACACTTCTGGCATGACATCTTCACCGTCTACCAATACAGGTTTGCCGGAAAAATTACGCAGTGCGGTATGCAATACAGCCCGTTCTTCGCTGTGATTGATTATCTCACCAGCAAACATTGCTTGGCTTTTTTCGCTTACCTGACATTCTGTCGCAAGTGTTTGTAATGCCTGCATTACTTCATCAGTAATAATATTTTTTGAAAAATCTAATTCAATACCACAGGCTGCTTGAGTAAAATTTTCAGCACGTTGCGGGTCTGCAGCAAACCAGTCACGCATATGTTGAGTTTTTATCTTTGTGGCTAAGTTTTCAAGGTTTTGCCACGCTTGTGATGAAGTTAGTGCTGTCATTTTATGTTCTCAATATAAGATAAAGATCAAGTCTGGCTTTAAACACGACTAAAAAGCAAAAAGCGCCGAATTCGACGCTTTGAAAATTACTACGTTAGCTTACAAGTAGCTTCTTAACACGGCTTCTAACTTAACTTGGTCAGCAGCGAAGTTACGAATACCTTCAGATAATTTTTCAGTCGCCATGGCGTCTTGATTCATATTCCAGCGAAACTGAGCTTCTGTTAAAGGTGCACCAGGTGTTTTGGTTGCGCCGTTGTCCTTTAACTTAACCGGTAAAGGTGCATCAGTCTGTGATAATTCTTCAAGTAAAGCAGGGCCAATAGTTAGACGGTCACAACCTGCCAATTCAGTAATTTCACCGGTGTTACGGAAACTTGCACCCATAACCACTGTTTTATAACCATGGTCTTTATAGTAGTTATAAATTTTAGTGACTGACACAACACCCGGGTCTTCAGCCGATGTGTAGTCTGTTTTTCCTGTACTTTTCTTGAACCAATCAAGAATTCTTCCAACAAACGGAGAGATTAAAAACGCGCCGGCTTCTGCGCAAGCTTGAGCTTGGGCAAACCCAAACAACAAAGTAAGGTTACAGTTAATGCCTTCTTTTTCTAACACTTCTGCAGCTTTAATACCTTCCCAAGTAGAGGCTAACTTGATCAATATGCGGCTTTTGTCGATGCCTGCTTCTTTATAAAGCGCAATCAACTTATGGGCCTTTTCGATACTTGCGTCGGTATCAAATGACAAACGGGCATCCACTTCTGTAGAAATTCTTCCTGGTACAATGTTGACTATGTCAGTACCAATAGTCACAGATAATTTGTCGCCTGCATCAATAATCTGTTGTTCGGCATCAGATGATTGTTGTTTCGCCCATGCTACCGCACTTTCTAAATGAGATTTATACTGCGGCATTTCTGCTGCTTTAAGTAACAGTGATGGATTCGTGGTCGCGTCTACCGGTTGGTATTTTTTAATGGCTTCAATATCGCCTGTGTCAGCCACAACTGTGGTGATTTCTCGTAGTGCTTGTAATTGGTTAGACATATTATCCTCTGTAAGTAATGACGCTTTATTCGCTATCGCTTTTTAATCTGTATAGCTTGGCAAAATTGGTTAGGAAATCAAAGAAGTAAGCTGACTATCATATGTCTTAATGCTTAC
>Ga0307492_10000254_pt1 | contig 23037 bp, 18 predicted proteins | sample SI3LmetaG_FD_202365 | JGI IMG/M metagenome (GOLD analysis project Ga0307492, IMG submission 202365) | Sea-ice brine microbial communities from Beaufort Sea near Barrow, Alaska, United States - SI3L | ecosystem: Environmental > Aquatic > Marine > Coastal | place: USA: Alaska | collected 2017-05-06 | reverse complement strand
TTATTAAATTCTATGGTTCCACCAGCAGAATTATCACCTTCTACAAAGAATCCTTGACCTATAGCTATATATGGTCCTGGTTGTGTGTAGACCGTACCAGATCCATCGTTAGGAGCAACAACTCCTAAAGCAATAGTTCTTGTAGCGTATCCTCCAATATACCCTGAAGCATTATGACCAGTTGCACCTGTAGTTGATTGTTCACCTGCATGTTCCCAGAAATAAAGTGTTCCTGTAATAGAATTTGTGTTGTCTTCTATAAATTGTTGAACACTAATAGCAGAAGCATATGGGTTTCCAAGCAGATATGTATGCTCTTGACCTATAATTGTTGTTAATTGTCCATCTTTAGGAATACCTAAGAAAGTATAGTTTTGTACTCTACCTGGACCTTTTAAAGTAAAGCCATCTGTATTTGGAATTGTACCACTACTTAACTTTTGTATGTATCCAGTTGATGCCGAAATACTTGAAGGATACGTGTATATCCAGTGTTCAGCAAGAGAGATAGGGGTTGATGTACTACCATCTAAACCACTACTATTCCAAGTAATGTTTTTAGCAATATCAGTGTTTATAATACCAGCTGCGTTGGTTGCAGTTGTACCATCTTTTAAAACATTTGCAACTGTATAACTTGTAGCACCAGCAGTTGATACAACAGGAGAACTCAGATAGTTGTATCTATATATACTTGGTACAGTAGAGTTTTGATCAACTAATAACTGACCACCACCGGTAACTAAAGTGGCAGAAGTGTGTGTTTGTATTAATTGCGCAGCACTATTCTTACCTGGATTTACTAAACGTATATCTCCATTTAAAAGAACATTGTTTGTAACAACTAATAAATTATCTGTTATTGATAGTTTTTTAGAAGCATTAACGGTTAATTTTCTAGCACTTAACGTTGAAGTTGTATGACTATAATCCTCATCAATAACCATAAAACGAGATCTATCCGGATACCCATTACTCCATGCAGAACCAGTTCTTGTAGTACTACCAAATTTATGTAAACCTAATAAAGCATTTGCATCCGTATTAACCCCAGAAGTAATTTCTGACAATAACGGATCGTGAGGATGTCTTTCTGGACCACCAGCAGTTAATAATCTGTAAGCGTTTAGGCCATCATCAATAAACATTACCCATTCTGTGGCTGTATATGTTGTATTTGGTAGCAATGTTTCATCTATACGAACAAAAGCAGTTTGGTCTTTTAGATCTTGTACCGCATCTATACGAGAATCATAAGCCAATGAACTATTTACTTTACCAGACCTTGAAATTGTAATAATATCTGTTGATTGATCAAAATCAGCTACCCCTGCATTTATTATTGGAGTACCTGTATGTTGTGCGGTAATTACAGCTGCAGAGAATAAAATAGTACTCCCTCCAGTAATTTCTGCAGTATTTGTTTCTGTTGCTGTTCTTGAAGTTATTGTACCACCATTAAATAAATTAATATTTGCGGCATGTGGTACTACAATTTTAGAAGCATCATTATTAGTGACTTCTATAATTTTTTCTGCACCTTTCCAATAAACTTGTGTTATGATAGGAATACCACAACCGTTTTTAGTATTGTCTAAAGCATAAGTTGTATAATTAGTATTTGAATATGCATTTAGTGCTGTTGCTGCTAATGCATCTGAACTTTCTAAACTATCCGCATAACCATTTGTGCCTACTGGGTCTTTTGAGTAATCTATAACCGCATTTGCAGTGCTTGTTGTAGTGTTGTTAGCACCACCAATTCCATTAACAATGTCTCCAGACTTAAGTACTGTTTGGGTTGCTGATTCTAAAGCATCTGGACAACCATCTCCGTCACTATCTAAATCTAAGCTATTAATAATACCATCGTTATCAGTATCAGCAGTTATTGCGCCTTCATCAGTATCTAAAATTCCATCATTATCATCATCGATATCAACTGAATTAAGAATTCCATCACCATCGGTGTCAGGATCCAGAGAGGTAGTAACAACACATTCTGGATTATTATAAATTACGCCTGTATTAGTATTAACAGCTCCGCCTGTAGAAAGTTGTCGACCTGCTAGAAACACACCTGCTCCTGAGTTACAGGCTCCACCGTGGGAAATAAAATTCCCTTTCAATTGAGCGCCAGCAGCTATGTCAACTGCTCCAGTGGCAACTCCAGCTCCTCCAAGCCAATAAATATTACAACGCTTCGCTCCATTCGCTAAAATCACTCTTGATTGTGCTGCTACACCAAATGCCCCAGCAAATCTCAGAACAAATATCGCATTGGGATCATTCTGAGCGTCTAAGGTGATCTCTCCTGCTAAAGAACCTGCTCCTGATATATGATAAACTCCTGCTAATATCGTTTCTCCATTTCCAAAAGCTGCAACATGTGTTATTGTAGGTGTCAGAGCCATAAGCGCATCATAAGCGATAATTAAATCTGCTGCGGCTTGTGTTGTAATAAGACTTGGAAGTTGTTCAGTTCCGATATGAACTCCAGTTGTAAAACCAGATATAGCTCCCAAATTTGTACCGATTTTTCCATTAATTCCAGATATACCTGTATTTCCCACAGCACCAGCACTTGAAAAAAGCGTAAAGTCTGAAAGGCTTCCTAAAATATTAAGAGTGGGAGCAGAATCACAGGTCGCTTCACAAAATACAGGTATGGTAGTGGTACCAGAAGGTAGGGTTGCTTTAGAACCAATTCCTGTAGTTATTGCTCCATTCATGGTAAACATTCTTCCATCAAGAATAGCATTTGTACCCAAACCAACAGCTCCTACCTTTGAAAATAAATTTCCTTTTACATTAGCATCTGCCGCAACAGTAATAGCTCCTTCAGCGATATAAAAAACATTACAAGATTGTGTTCCTTTAGTTAACGTAACCATTGCGTTTGCTCCTACTGTAAGTGCTCCATAAAATTTAATTATAAAGACAGCGTTAGCGTCATTCCCTCCGTCAAGAGTAAGAGTTCCTCCTATGGATCCAGCGCTACCTACGGAATAAACCCCAGGACTAAGTGTTTCATTTGCAAAAGCAGCGGCATGGCCAGAATTGTCAACAGGCTTAGCGTTAAGATGAATATATAGCCTCAGCAGATCCTCTTGACCTGCATTAGTTTCAGTGCTTTGAGTGTACATATCACCAACTATACCTCCAGATATTGCTCCAAAATGTGTACCAGCATCACCTGTAATGGTTCCTCCTGTATTTGCTACAGCTCCTGATCCAGTAAAGGCTTCAAAAGTGGTAAGTATCCCTAAATTAAGAGTCCCGTTAGGTGTCTGACTAAAACTTATATTTGAAAACAACAATAGTGAAATAGTTGTTATAGACAAGAATATATATTTTTTCATAGTACTTTGTTTTTCACAAAAATAAAGATAAAATACAATATTTCAAAATATTAAAGCTTTTTTTTAGTAAAGAGACATAAGTAGTTGGTGATTTTACTTATAGTTAAGTTGAGTAAATTGACTTTTTTGTTGCCATTCTAAGTTGCTTTTTTTTAAAAAACTCCTTCGTTTGCTGTCTTTTACAGGATGCGCTTCAAATAGAGTCTATTATTGTTTTAAAAATCAGTAGATTAGTTGAGCTAAAATATATAAATGAATTGGACCTTCTACCTTCTTGTTTTCACAAGTATTATCATTGTACTTAGTATTGTTCTTTATTTTTTTCAAGAACGCTTTCTGTTTTATCCTGAGAAATTACCCAAAGACTTTCAGTTTCATTATGAAAATCAAGAAGTAAAAGAGTATAATCTCAAAATTAAAGAAGGAGTAGTTATTAATGGCTTACATTTTAAAGCAGAGAACTCTAAAGGCGTTGTGTATTATTTAAAAGGCAATTCTAAAAGCATTAAAGGCTGGGGGAAGTTTGCAGTAGATTTTACATTGCACGGGTACGATGTAATTATGATAGATTACCGTGGTTTTGGAAAAAGCACAGGTAAAATGAGTCAAAACACAATGAAACATGATGCTTTGTTAGTGTATGAAAAATTAAAAGAAGTGGTAAAAGAAGAGAATATTATAATCTACGGACGTTCACTTGGAACAGGGTTGGCAACCAAAGTTGCTTCTATGAATAACCCTAAAATGCTCATTTTGGCGTGTCCTTATTTTAGCATGTCTAAAAATGTAAAACGCTATTTACCATTTGTTCCTTTAGGCTTGGTAATGCGGTATCAAATGCCAACGTATAAATGGATTAAATATGTAGATTGCCCTATTAAAATTATTCATGGAACCAATGATAAGGTGATCAAATTTAAATCTAGCTTGCGTTTGTCTAAAATAAAACCAAATCTTACTCGTTTGTACCCAATTATTGATGGTGGACATAAAAACTTACACAATTTTGAGAGTTATCATAGCGCTTTAAAAGAAGTATTGCATTCAGACGGTATTGCAGTAGTTGATAGAGAGAATACAAGTATTGATTTTGTAAGATCTAAACGCAAAACTAAAAAATGAAACAATTAAAAAGGGGTATAATAGCGTTACTATCATTATATTTATTAATTATGGGAATTTTACATCTTTTTCAAGAAAAATTAATCTTCTTACCAGAACCAATAGCATCAAATTATGTGTATACTTTTCCATTTAATTTTGAAGAAGTCAATTTAACTACTTCAGATAATGAAACTATAAATGCGCTGCATATAAAAGCAGAAAACCCGAAGGGGATTATTTTATATTTTCATGGAAATCAAGGAAATTTAATTCGCTGGGGAGAAATAACGTCTTACTTTTTGCAATACGATTATGATGTTTTTGTAATTGATTATCGCGGGTATGGAAAAAGCACAGGGGTGTTTAATGAATATAGGATGTATGAAGATGCATTGTTGAGTTACGAGCATGTTAAAAAGCAATTTAAAGAAGAGGATATTATCGTTTATGGAAGGTCTTTAGGAGCAACATTTGCGGCAAAAGTGGCGTCAGAAAACTCACCGAAGCATCTTATTTTAGAAGCCCCTTTTTACAGTTTACATCAAGCGGCAAATCATAAATACAAAGTGATTCCGAAGTTTTTCTTGAACTTTAAATTTAAAACATATCAATTCATTTCAAAAATAAAATCACCCATAACAATTTTTCATGGCAATCAGGATAAAATCACTCCTTTTGAAGGAAGTAAAGCACTTTTTGAGTTGATAACAAGCTTGAAAAAGGAGTTTATTCCGCTAGAAAAAGGCACGCATCACAATGTGAGATCGTATGAGGTATATCAAAATAAAATTAAAAACATAGTAACAAAAGTCAATTAAAAATGAAAAAAATAATTCTAATTTTATGTGTGTTTATTGCATCTTGTTCATCTAATGAATCAAATGAAAATGCTGCCTTAAAAAGTTTTACAGAGCAAGGAATTGCAAACTATGTAAAAACGTTAGCTTCAGATGATTTTATGGGAAGAAAGCCTTTTACTGAAGGCGAGGTTAAAACGGTTAATTATTTAAAAGATGAGTTTACGAAAATTGGTTTGGAGAGCTCATTTCAAGAAGTCCCATTAATTCAGGTTGTAGGAAAACCAGATGAAGTTTTTAAAATTCAAAAAGGAAACTCAGTATTGGAGTTGAAATTGACAAAAGACTTTGTTGCTTTTTCTAGAGTTCAAAAAGAGGTTGTTGCTATTGAAAAATCAGAGTTGGTTTTTGCAGGATATGGAATTGTAGCACCTGAATATAATTGGAACGATTATAAAGATATAGATGTAAAAGGAAAAACGGTAATTGTATTGGTGAATGATCCTGGAATTACAACAGGAAACCCTGAGTTTTTCAAAGGAAATACAATGACATATTATGGTAGATGGACTTATAAATATGAAGAAGCGGCACGTCAAGGAGCTAAAGGTTGTATAATTATTCATGATAATAAAGGTGCTGGGTACAATTTTAGTGTGGTGCAAAATGGTGCTGTTTTCCCTAAGTTATACTTAGAAAGTGAAAATGGGTATAAAGAGAGGTGCGAGGTTGAAGGTTGGATTACTTCTGATGCTGCAAAAAGAGTATTGTCATTTAGCAATGTTGCTGAAAGTGTACTGGCAAAAGCAGCTACAGAAAACCATAAATCATTTTCATTAGAGGCAAATGGGAGTGTTAAAATTGAACAATCATTTGTGTCGAAAGCATCTAAAAACGTATTGGCTTATTTAGAGGGAAGTGATAAAAAAGAAGAGCTGATTATTTTTTCTGCGCACTGGGATAGTTTCGGAATTGGACCTAAAGTAGCAGGAGATTCTATTTATAATGGAGCAATTGATAATGGAACTTCATTGGCTTGGATGTTAGAGACAGCAAAAGCTTTTAAAAAATTAAAGAAAAAACAATCGAGATCAATATTGTTTTTTGCACCGACAGCAGAAGAAGCAGGTTTATTGGGGTCTGCATACTATGCCGAGAATCCAATATATCCATTGTCAAAAACAATTGCGGTAATTAATAACGATTTAATGTTTCCGTTTGGAAAAACGAAAGACATAATGGTAACAGGTTTTGGTCAATCAGAATTAGATGATTTATTAGAAGTTGAAGCAAAAAAACAAGACAGATACTTGTTGCCAGATCCAAACTCGCATACAGGAATGTTTTTTAGATCAGATCATTTTAGTTTTGCTAAAGTTGGCGTGCCAGCATTGTATGCAAGAAGCTATCACGATCATTTAGAAAAAGGAAAAAAATGGATGCAACAAAAAGAGAAAGACTACTTAACGAAATACTACCATAAAACGACAGACGAGTATAGTGAAGATTGGGATTTGTCTGGTGTTGTTCTAGATAGCAAGCTGCTTTTTAATTTAGCGTATACGTTGAGTAATTCAGGGATATATCCACAATGGAAAGCTGCTTCAGAGTTTAAAAATGTAAGAAGAGAATAGCGGTATTATTATATTGTTTTTAAAAATTGAAAGAGTATCTTTGCAAAAATATTTAGCATGACTACTTTTGAAGATTTAAATTTATCTAACCAGCTATTAAGCGCTGTTGAAGACTTAGGTTTTGTAAACCCAACACCTATTCAAGCACAAGCATTTTCTGTAGTAAGATCTGGAAAAGATGTGGTAGGAATTGCGCAAACAGGTACAGGGAAAACCTTTGCCTATATGATGCCAATTATTATAGATTTAAAATATTCTGAACAACAACACCCTAGAGTTTTGGTAGTAGTGCCAACAAGAGAATTGGTGTTACAGGTAGTTGAAGAAATTGAAAAATTAGCCAAATACGTTACACTACGTGTAGAAGGTGTTTATGGTGGAACGAATATTAATACGCAAAAAAGAGCCATCGCTCAAGGTACAGATGTAATTGTTGCAACGCCGGGTAGATTGTACGATTTGGCGTTGAGTAGAACGTTGAACCTAAAATCAATTCAGAAATTGGTTATTGATGAGGTGGATGTAATGTTAGATTTAGGGTTCCGTTTTCAGCTGTTAAATATCTTTGATATTTTACCAGAAAAAAGACAAAATATTATGTTTTCTGCGACCATGACAGCTGATGTAGATGCTTTGATTAGCGACTTCTTTAAAGCGCCAGAAAAGGTTTCTATTGCGGTAAGTGGTACGCCATTAGATAATATTTCGCAGCAAGCATACGATGTTCCTAATTTTTTTACCAAAGTAAATTTATTGAATCACTTTTTAAGAGACAAAAAGACCTATAAAAAAGTATTGGTTTTTGTTGCCTTTAAAAGAAGTGCAGACATGTTGTTCGAAGCTTTAGATGATTCTTTTGCAGATGAAATTTGTTTGATTCACTCTAATAAAACACAGAATTATAGAATCCGTTCTATCAAACAGTTTGATGAAGGGAAGAACCGAATTATGGTTGCTACAGATGTAATGGCGCGTGGTTTGGATTTTGATGAAGTGAGTCATGTAATCAATTTTGATACACCTACGTTTCCAGAAAACTACATGCATAGAATTGGTAGAACAGGTAGAGCAGAACAAGAAGGACAATCTATTTTATTCTCTACAGCTAAAGAGCAAGAAGACAAAGTAGCTATAGAAGAATTAATGGGTGTAGAAATTCCGAAAGCTTCCTTACCGGAAGAAGTAGAAATTTCTGATCAATTAACAGAAGATGAAAGACCAAGAGAAGATAGAGAGGGTTCTAAAAATAGAACAGGCTTAGAGTATGTTCCAGGTCCTGCATTTCATGAAAAGAGTGAGAAGAACAGCCAAACAAACCAAGGAGGTTCTTACAGAAGAGAAATTGCAAAGAAATACAAGAAGCCAAAAACACGTGGCGATAAAAACTACAACAAGCATAATAAAAAGAAATAATAATGCAGGTTTTAACCGAACAAGAGTTGCATAATTTGGGGATGAATATTGTAGGAAAAAAACTACAAGAAATGGGATACGAGTTTGTAGCCATTAATAGTGAATTAAAAAGACATCCTCAGTTTGTATTGTTTAAAAAAGGGGAACCTACCATTTTTGTACTTGTAAAAACCACTAACAATATTCAGACTCCAGAAGACTATGATGTGTTGTGGATGGAGACTTTTAAAGCACACGCTAAAAAGCAAAACGCCAAAGTTTGGTTTGCAGGAGTAGGAATTGCAAACGCAGAAAGTGTAGACAGTCCTGTCTTTAAAGACCAACCGCATTATGTCGCTTTTGAGGATTTTATTAAAATTTTAGAGTAGTTTTAACTGTGTTGACACTTCTTCCATTCAATAATATTGATTAAAAGAAGACTTAAAGAAATGATTGTTAACGCCAATACAGGAAGTTGACCAACAGATAAAACAACTCCAGCAATAGAAGCAATCAGAATTATTAACCTTGGCAGAAGTACAATCTTATCCGCTCTCCAAACCAAAACAGCGCTAATTCCAATAAATAGTGCATACTCAATGCTTAAGGCGAAAGCAACACCAATAATGCCACAAATGATTAAAAAGTGTAGAAAACTATATACATCTCTTGCAAATCTAGCTTGAATTGAGCCTAGTTTTTTAGATAACTGTTCTTCTAAATATTCGCTTACCCAAGAAAAGTAACTCCACCAAAGCATGCATGTTATAAATACTGCAAGCCCTCCAGCAACCATTAAGTCAGATGAACGTTCCTGTCCACTTACTGCTGTTGCAGCCACAATTAAAGATTCTCCAAGGGCAATTAATTATTAATCCATGACGCTCTGCAAAATGCAGAGGACGTAAATTCCATTCTTCGCTTTTTGCTCTAATAGTACTAGCTAATAAATCTAATGAAACTGCAATTAACCCAATCATTGATACTAGTGCAAATATGTTAACGAGCGTTGTTCTTTCAGGCTAGAGGTAACACGTAAATACAGGACAAGGCCTGTCATCCGAATTAGAACATATGAAGCAGCAAACCACATTACTCGAGCTCCATCAAATAAACCAAAATACGAGTGCTGATTGAGGCACATAAATGACATTTAAATGATGAGCAGTTAGAAAAGTAATTCGGGTAATAGCATAAACAAAAACTAAGTCGAAAAAGAGCTAAACAAAATCAGCACTTTGCCCAGTAGGCGACACTAAATCTTTATTAGGCAAAAAAACTTTATCATAATGTAGCTTGTATAATTATGTAAGAAGTGAAAAACTCACTAAAACGAAGTTACTAAAAATAGTAGTAAACAAAAAAAAACCCGTTTCATAGAAACGGGTTTTTAAAATATGTGGTAAAAAATTACTCAGCTTTCGTTTCTAATAATTCAAAGAATTGATCTAATCTAGGCATGATGATAATTTTTGTTCTTCTGTTTTTAGCTCTATTAGCTGGAGTATCGTTTGCAACTAAAGGCACATAGCTACTTCTACCTGCAGCAATTAATCTGCCTGGCGTTACTTTAAATCTTGTTTGTAAGATTCTAGCAATAGAGGTTGCTCTTTTAGCAGATAAATCCCAGTTGTCTTCTAATATGTCATTCTTAATAGTTTTAGAATCTGTGTGACCTTCAATCATTACATCCATATTAGGTTGTGCATTTACAACAGCAGCAACTTTAGCCAATACGCTGTATGCTTTATCTGTTACGTTGTAGCTACCACTTTTAAATAATAATTTATCAGAGATAGAAATGAAAACGACTGTTTTTTCAACATTAATCTGAATGTCTTCATCATCCAAACCATCTTTTAAGGCTTTTGTTAAGTGATAAGAAATTGCTAAGTTCAAAGAATCTTTCTTTGTCATCGCTTTTCTAATGTACTTAATGTATTGATCCTTTTTACTTAGCTGAATCAACGTCTCTTTAATGTTGTCATTCGCTCCTTTAGTAAGAACTGTTAAGTTGTCAACAAACTCTAAGGTTCTTCTTTTGTCTTTCTGTAATTCTTTTACGGTACCTTCTAAGTCGGTAATTTTTTCTTGATAAGAAGTAGCAAGGAATTGTTTTTTTTCTGAATCAATTATACACTCCGTTAAATTCGTTTTTACCGCTAATAACTCGTCTTTAGCTTTTTGATGTGTTGCCTCTAACGATGCGTATTCTTTTTTTGATACACAAGAGCTTAGTAAGAAAACAACTGTTAGTGATAGAAGTACTTTTTTCATTTTTTCTTAAAATTATTAGTTAGACAAATGTAAAGAATTGATTGTAAAAAATTAACAAATAACCATCTTTTATGAGTATTTTATGGTGTATCTTTGTTTTTAATATGATTTTAAGAATGAAAAAGTATTTTTTACTGCTATTAATCACTGTTTTAGTTTCTTGTAATTCAGAAAAAGAGACACAAATTGTTCAATTAGAGGGTTTTGTTTTTGGAACTACGTATCATATTACGTTTTTAAATGACAGTCCAAATACCTTTCAAAAATCAATAGATAGTGTGTTTCATTTAATGAATAAATCGTTGTCTACATATCTGCCTGCTTCTGATATTTCGAAAATTAATAGCGGAGATACTACAATATTTGTTGATGCATTATTTACAGAAGTATATAAAAAATCAAAACGAATATATACAGAGACTAATGGTTATTTTGATCCAACGGTTGGTAATTTGGTAAACGCTTGGGGTTTTGGACCTAAAGAAGCTAAAAAAAACATTGACAGTGTAGAGGTTCGTAAGATGATGCAATTGGTAGGATTTGATAAAACACAATTATTGAATGGTAAAATTGTAAAAGAAGATGCATCTATCGTTTTCGATTTCAATTCGATTGCCAAAGGTTTTGGGGTGGATGTTGTTGGGCGTTTTTTAGAGACTAAAAATGTCACCAATTATTTAGTTGAAATTGGAGGAGAGATTAGAGCAAGAGGAAAAAATATAAAAGAACAATTTTGGACAGTTGCTATAGAGAAACCAAATACAGATGGCACACAGTCTTTTCAAACCACCATTCGTTTAGAAAATGAATCCATGGCAACTTCGGGTAATTATAGAAAGTTTAAAATTACCAAAGAAGGTAAAAAGTATGTACATACTGTAAACCCAAAAACAGGTTTTGCATCAGAAAGTAATTTATTAAGTGCTTCTGTTATTTCAACGTCAGATTGTGCAGATGTAGATGCATACGCAACTGCATTTATGGCAATGGGATTAGAAAAAACCAAGCGTTTTTTAGAGAGCAACACAGAGATTCATGTTGTTTTACTCTTTTTAGATGCTGTAGGAACTATACAAGAGTTTAAAAATGTTGACTAAATCACTAATTACTTAAAACATACAGGCAAAATTTCGCCTTTAGATAAACAAAATCGTTCTACCATTTCTGGAGCGGTTTTTTTTGTATAGTCTACTTCGTCAACTTTAAAGCCTATTGAGCGTAGTTTGTCAAAATAATCTCTACCGTATACACGAACATGATCGTATTGCCCAAATATTTGAGCGCGCTCTTTCTGATCTGTTATTGTATCATCTTCAAAGGTTGTTGCTCTAGATAGATCTTGCGGAATTTGAAAGATTCCCATTCCGCCAGGTTTTAAAACGCGATACAGTTCTTGCATTGCTTTGGTGTCGTCTGTAATATGTTCTAACACATGATTGCAAAAGACGACATCAAAAGAACTCTCCTCAAAAGGTAAATTACAGATGTCTGCTTTTACATCTGCAATAGGAGAATATAAATCTGCAGTAGTATAATCAAGATTTTTTTGTTTTCTAAAAAGGGGCAAAAAACATTGCTCTGGAGCCATGTGCAACATTGTTTTTTGTGCGGTAAAGAAATCTGTCTTCTCTTTTAAATACATCCAAAGTAATCGATGTCTTTCTAAAGAAAGTGTGCTTGGAGATAATGCGTTTTCTCTTTGTTTTTCATATCCATACGGTAAAAATTTCCGAAAACTTTTTCCGTCTATTGGGTCTGTGAAATTATTTCCCTTTAAAAACAAAGCTATTATTGGCCTAACCCAATAACTCAACTTTATGAGTAAAGGTCTAGGAAATAGGTTTAGAAAAAATTTAAAGATTGTTTTCACTAGAAAAATGGATTATAAAACGAACTCTTTTTGTCTGAATTCTTTTTCTTCGTCAGAAGTAATTCCTAACGCTTCATAAATGTAATTAAACGTAGAAAGTAATTCTGGTTTTCCATCTACAATTGCAATATCGTGTTCAAAATGAGCACTAGGTTTTCCATCTCTAGTTAAAATGGTCCAACCATCTTTTAAATGATTTATTTTATGAGTTCCCATGTTTATCATCGGTTCAATTGCTACAACCATTCCGTTAACAAACTTTTTACCTCTTCCTCTTTTTCCATAGTTTGGCATTTCTGGATCTTCATGCATCTTTCTTCCTAAGCCATGTCCAACTAATTCTCTTACGACACCATAACCATGTTTTTCAGCGTAATGTTGAATAGCAAAACCAACATCTCCAACTCTATTTCCAGCTTTTAATTCTCTAATGCCTTCGTATAAACTCTGCTTGGTTACATCCAATAGTTTTTTAGTCTCTAGATCAATTTCTCCAACTTCAAAAGTATAGGCATGATCTCCGTAAAAACCATTTTTTAAAGCACCACAATCAATCGAAATAATATCACCTTCAATCAAAGGTTTATCAGTAGGAAACCCATGTACAACTTGTGCATTTGGACTCATGCATAATGTATTTGGAAAATCATATAAACCTAAAAACCCTGGAATTGCTCCTTCAGAACGAATATATTCTTCAGCAATTTTGTCTAATTGTAGTGTGCTAACACCTGGTTTAACTTCTTTGGCAAGTATTCCTAAAGTTTTAGAAACGATTAAAGCACTTTCGCGCATGATTTCTATTTCTTCTAAGGTTTTAATTTGAATCATTGTACTGTATGGTTAGTCGGCAAAGATACTTTAAAAAAAGAAATAGAGAACCGCTAATTTTTTTTTAAAAGATGATATTTGACAGCTTTTATATAGGTAGCGGTGTTTAAATTTGCGTAGTTTTTAAAACACATAAAATGTACACATCAGTAACAGCAGAAGAAGCTGTAAAAGTAATAAAGTCTAACGATAGAGTTTATATACAAGCAGCTGCAGCTGCGCCACAACAATTAATAAATGCCATGTCTGCAAGACATGAAGAATTGAGAAACGTAGAGGTTTGTCATTTACATACAGAAGGTGAAGCTCCTTATGCAGATCCAATTTATAAAGATAGTTTTCATGTAAACTCCTTTTTTATAGGAAAGAATGTACGTCATACTTTAAAGGCAGGGAACGGCTCATATACTCCTGTTTTTTTAAGTGAATTATCAACCTTATTTAAACGCAATATTATAGATATTGATGTAACTTTAATTCATGTTTCTGTGTCAGACAAACATGGTTATTGTTCTTTAGGCGTTTCTGTAGAAGCAACATTAGCAGCGATTGAAAACGCAAGGTATGTGATTGCTCAAGTAAATAAAAACATGCCAAGAACATTTGGTGCAGGAATTATTCATGTGTCAGAAATTGATGCCTTTGTTGATTGTAATGATCAATTGCCAGGACACGAAATTGCACCGCCTTCTGAAATAGAAAACTTGATAGGAAACAATGTTGCAAGTTTAATTGAAGATAGAAGCACATTGCAAATGGGAATTGGAAGTATTCCGAATGCTGTTTTATCAAGATTAGGAAACCACAAAGATTTGGGGTTGCACACCGAAATGTTTTCTGATGGTGTGATAGATTTAATCTTAAAGGATGTAATTAATGGAAACTATAAAAAAGTAAACAGAGGTAGGGCTTTGGCAACATTTCTTATCGGTTCTCAAAAATTATATGATTACGTAGATGATAACCCGTTTATAGAAATGAGAGCCTCTAATTATACAAATGATGTCTCTATAATAAAACAGAACCCTAAAATGGTTGCAATAAATTCTGCCATAGAAGTTGATTTAACAGGCCAAGTTTGTGCAGATTCTATAGGGCATAATATGTATTCTGGTGTTGGTGGTCAAATGGATTTTATACGTGGAGCCTCCTTAAGTGAAGGGGGGAAAGCAATTATTGCCTTGCCTTCAGTTACCAATAAAGGAATTAGTAGAATCACGCCCTTTTTAAAACCAGGTGCTGGAGTGGTAACAACTAGAGCGCATGTTCAGTATATTGTTACTGAATATGGTATTGCCAATTTATATGGTAAAACCATTAAACAACGTGTAAAAGAATTGGTAAATATTTCGCATCCAGACTTTAGAGAAAGTATAGAAAGAAGTTACTTTGATGGAATAAAATAGTGTTGTATGTGAACCAGGATTACTTAAATAGAGAGAATAACCCTTTCTTTTTAGGGACTACTGGTTCGTAATTGAAAATGAGTTTATAGATTTCTGTCCAACCTAAAAAACCACCAACATTTCTATCATCAATAAACAAGTCTGCATGAATTTTTCGACTTATTTTATCGTCAAAAATTTCTTCAGGATAGTTTTTATTGACAGCATAAAATTCAATGCCATTTTCTTCACAAAATGCGACAGCTTCTTTTAATTTTCTACCACTTCTATATGTCCAAAGTATTAAACGATGCCCTTCTGCTTGTAGCCTTAGAATGGTTTCAAAAGCAAAAAGCAAAGGCTTGCCAACCTTAGGAAACGCATCCTCAACAATGGTTCCATCAAAATCTATGGCAATAATTAAATGGTCTTTTGGTAGCATATGTTATTTAGAATGATCGTATGAATGTTTGTATTCTTTACCTGTTAAAATTTTTAAAATATCCTTCTCTAAAGTTTCCCTAGGACGTTCAACAAAACGTCCAATTTCTTCCCCTTTTTTATAAAAGATAAAAGTAGGCACTCTTTTTATATCAAAACCTTTCTGTAAGTGATCGGGTGTTTTTTTTCCTCTATTTACAGTGATCATTTCTAAATTTTCTAAATTAAATTTAGCAAGTGATAACAATTTATAAAACTTTGGGGTTTCTCTTTTGCTATCTCCGCACCAAGTTCCCATAAAAGCTTTAATTGTAATATTTTTTAACCCTTTTTTTATTTTTTTTGCAACTTTTTTGTCAACAGTATAGCGATCGCTATAAAGTTTAAACCAAGATGTATAGGGTTGCTGATCAAAATCTGCTCTTGCAGTAATTCCTATTAAATCTCCAGAAGTATTTTTTGTTGCGTGTTTTTGTTGTGCAATACAATTAATTGTAATTGATAAAACAAAAAGTAATAATAGCTTTTTCATAGTAAGAGTTAAATTAGGGATTTTTGAGTCATTTCTTTTGGTTGATCTATTCCCATTAATTTTAAAATTGTAGGAGCAATATCGCCCAAGATACCATTTTTTATTGATTTGATTTCTTTGTCAATTAAAATGAAAGGAACTGGGTTGGTTGTGTGTGCGGTATGTGGAGTTCCATCTGGGTTCATCATTGTTTCACAGTTTCCATGATCAGCAATTAAGAGGATTGTATAATTATTGTCTAATGCCGCAGTTATTACATCTTTTGTAACAATGTCTACTGCTTCACAAGCTTTTACTGCTGCATCAAAATCTCCAGTATGCCCAACCATATCTCCGTTTGCAAAATTTAAACACACAAAATCAACAGCACCATTCTCTAACTCAGGAATAATAGCGTCTCTAATTTCGTAGGCACTCATCTCTGGTTTTAAATCGTAGGTTGCCACTTTTGGTGATGGACATAATAATCTCTTCTCTCCATTAAACTCTTGCTCTCTTCCTCCAGAAAAGAAAAAAGTAACATGTGGATATTTCTCTGTTTCTGCAATTCTTATTTGTTTTTTACCAGCAGTTTCCAGCACTTCACCTAATGTGTTTTCAATGTTGTCAGAATTATAAACAACATGAATGTTTTTAAATGTCTCGGCGTATTTTGTCATGGTAACATAATACAACGGTAAGGCTTTCATATTGAATTCAGGAAAATCTTTTTGACTTAATGCATTGGTTAATTGCCTTCCTCTATCGGTTCTAAAGTTGAAGAATATAACAACATCGTCTTTCTGAATGGTTGCTTTTGGTTGCTGATTTTCATCAACCATAATAAGAGGATTGATAAATTCATCCGTAACGCCAGTATCATAACTTTGCTGAATACTTTCTATTGCGTTTGTAGATTTTTTACCGGTTCCATTCACCAAAGCATCATAGGCTAATTGAATTCTTTCCCAACGGTTGTCTCTATCCATTGCATAATATCTACCAGTAACTGAAGCGAGCGTTCCATTGGTTTCTTTTAAGGTGTTTTCAATGTCATTGATAAAGAATTTACCAGATTTAGGATCACAATCTCTACCGTCTGTAAAAGCGTGTAAAAACACATTTTCTACGGAATTATCGTTTGCTGCTTTAAGCAGTTCTTTTAAATGATTGATATGTGAATGTATTCCGCCATTAGAAACCAGTCCTAATAAGTGCACGTTTTTATGATGCTTTTTCGCATAGTCAAAAGCATCAATCAACGTCTTTTCTTGCGCTAACGTATCTTCTACAACTGCTTTATTTATTCTTGCTAAATTCTGATACACAATTCTACCAGCACCTAAATTCATATGTCCAACTTCTGAGTTGCCCATTTGTCCCTCTGGCAAACCAACATGTTCTCCATCTGTTCTTAAACTTGCATGTGCAAAATCGGTGTACAATGAGTTTATATAAGGAGTTTTTGCATTGTAAATTGCAGAAATTTTAGGGTCTTGTGTAATTCCCCAACCATCTAAAATAAGTAAGATTACTTTTTTGTTCATACTGATAAATTATACTGTAAAAATAAGAAAGATTTTTAGGATGATAACAATATTTCACGAAACCGTTAGAGAATAGTTCCCTCCTAATTTTTCATCGTAACAAATACCGTTTATCGTTCTTTTGTTAAGTCCTCTGTCTTTTTATCAATAATTAATGGTGCAGTCATTTTGTAAATGACACCCGTTTTTGCGTGTAATTTCTGAATATAAGTTGATGGAAATCGTGTTTTCTTCGGTGAATTTTGTTCTGAAAGCAGCTAAGATTATAAATAGGTGCTTTTAAATACTAATTTTATGTGAATCAATCTCAAAACATGTAACTTTACAGAGCAAATTATCAACTTAAAAAAGAGTGCAAGCTCGTATCTTTGTAAAATGGAGAGTCGTTTTGAATTGAATGAAGTAACTAAAAAATTACCGAAACACTTACATAAGTTTATTGTTAAGCAACCATACGGAGAATATACATCTCAGAATCAGGCTGTTTGGCGTTATGTAATGCGAATGAATATTGATTATTTAGGTAAAGTAGCTCATAAATCTTACTTAAAAGGGTTAGTGAAAACAGGAATTTCTTTAGATACGATTCCTGAAATGGAAGGAATGAACCGTATTTTAAAAGAAATTGGTTGGGCTGCTGTTTCTGTTGATGGATTTATTCCACCAAATGCATTTATGGAGTTTCAGGCCTATAATGTATTGGTAATTGCTTCTGATATGAGATCAATTAATCATATTCAATACACACCTGCGCCAGATATTATTCATGAAGCTGCTGGTCATGCACCAATTATTGCAAACCCAGAATATGCAGAATATTTAAGACGTTTTGGAGAGATTGGTTGTAAAGCAATTTCATCATCAAAAGATTATGAAATGTATGAAGCAATTAGATTATTATCCATACTAAAAGAAGACCCAAGCTCTACAGAAGAAGAAGTCTCAGAAGCTCAAAAAACGGTAGAAGAGTTGCAAAATAATATGGGAGAAGTGTCTGAAATGGCACAAATCAGAAATTTGCATTGGTGGACTGTTGAATATGGGTTAATAGGAGAATTAAATCACCCGAAAATATATGGTGCTGGTTTGCTTTCTTCTATAGGAGAAAGTGCTTGGTGTTTAACCGATGATGTTGAAAAGTTGCCTTATTCTTTAGAAGCTGCAGATAAGAGTTTTGACATTACAAAACCACAGCCACAGTTGTTTGTAACTCCAAATTTTGCAAAGCTAAGTCTGGTCTTAGAACAATTTGCGAATACCATGTCACTTAGAAAAGGAGGTCTAGAAGGGGTGAAAAAACTCATAAATTCTAAAAATTTAGGAACCATAGAATTGAGTACTGGAATTCAGGTTTCTGGACATTTTAGCAATGTGATTGAATTTGAAGGGAAGTCTACTTATGTTCAAACAACCGGGCCAACAGCTTTAGCAAATAGAGATAAGGAGTTAATAGGTCACGGAATAGAATATCATTCAGAAGGATTCGGAAGCCCGATAGGGAAGTTAAAAGGAATCAATATTCCGATTGAAAATATGAGTCCGAGAGATTTAGAAGCTTACGGAATTTGTGAAGGAAAAGAAACTGTATTAGAATTTGTTGGAGGTGTAAAGGTGGTAGGAGAAGTAATTACTGGAACAAGAGATTTACAAGGAAAGATTCAGTTAATATCTTTTAAGAATTGTACGGTAACTTTTGAAGACATAACGTTATTTGATCCTTCATGGGGAATCTACGATATGGCAGTAGGAGTAAAAGTTGTTTCTGCTTATTCTGGCCCAGCATCAGTAAATTCGTTTGAAGGGGTAAATAAAGTTTCTGAAATAAAAACACGTAAAACTCAATATACAGAAAAACAAAAGGCATTGTATGATTTGTACACCCAAGTAAGAGTGTTAAGAGGGCATGCTATTGTTACTGAAAAAGAAATTGAGGGGATATATAATGAGTTGATAGCTAATTATCCAAATGATTGGTTATTAATGTTAGAGTTGTACGAATTATCTGTGAAAAATAATTTTTCAAATCAGAAAGTGTTAATTACAGAATTAGAAAAATTGAAATGTAACAAAAGCTACACTACACTTATAGAAAAAGGCATAGCTTTGTGTTTAAATTAATATAAAACCATGGGTTTATTTGACCTGTTTAAAAGAAAGAATATGGGATCAGAGATCAAAGAATATTTAGAAAAAGGAGCTGTTGTTTTAGACGTTAGAACACAAAAGGAATGGGATGAAGGGCATTGTGATGGAGCAGAACATATTGTTTTGAATTTAATTCCTTTAAAATTAGAAGAAATCAAAGCATTTAATAAGCCAGTAATTGCTGTTTGCAAAAGTGGAGGAAGAAGCGGTCAAGCAGCTGAATTTTTATCAAATAACGGAATTGATGTAATAAATGGAGGTCCTTGGCAAAATGTAGACCAATATCTTTAATAGATATATTTCTCATATTTAGAATCCCGTTGTCTTCTTAAGCGCCTCATTATTTTTAATGAGGTGTTTATTTTTCTTGCTGCAGCCAAACCACCACCAAGAAGAGCACCTGTAAATGCGCCCATAGTTAACGGATCTAAATTATGCCCAGTAATTAGATATTTAAGGTAAAACACAAGCATACCTATTAGAATTGATACTAGAAATATTTGTAATTTAGATTTTGATAAATGTGCATATACTCCACAAAAAACACCAGTAATTATACATGTCGCAGTGATTTTAGTCCAGAATAAATCAAAAAGAGGAGTTTTTTCTGGCAAAAAGAAAGAAGTAGTAAATAGACCTATTAGGGTTCCTACTATAATTCCGATTAGTATTTTTTGCAGCATTTTTTTTTAATCAGGGGGTTAAACACGATAAATTTAGTGAAAAATAATTTAATCTATTTATAAGATTCTTTTTTTTTTAGATTAGAGATCAAATTTGATAAAAGAATATTGCTCTTTTATAGTGATTATTTTCCTTGTAATACTTTTTAAAAATTGATTATATTGTTGAGAATCAGGGTTGAAAGGTCTGTGGTTAATGCCTCTTTGAATCGTTTCAATTTCTTTCATTGTTTCAAAAGAATTTTCTGAAATCCAAGAGCATATAAATTTCTCCCAAATATAATTGATGGCTGTTTTATTTGGATGAATCATATCTTCAGTATAAAAACGATAATCGCGCAACTCATCCATTACAATTTCATAAGAAGGAAAATAATGAAGTCTGTTTCTTGTTTCTGTAACTTGATGGACAGCAGCTAATAAATGCGATTTACTTTGTTGATTTTGAATAAATCCATCTTTAAGATGACGTACTGGCGAAACAGTAAAAGTGATGGTAATCTTTTTATTGATAGACTTGATTAATGAAATAACGTTTTCTAAACTTTCTGTAATTTCATCAACAGATAAAATTTCTTTTAAAAACTTCTTTTGTGGGGTTTTGTGGCAGTTTGCAACAATAGTGCCCGACTCAATGAAACGATACACCCAAGCAGTCCCTAAGGTAATAATAAGGTGCGTTGATTGGTGTAGTTGTTTGTTGGCAACTTTTATTTGTTGATTCAAGTTACACAACAATTCTTCTTTATTTGGGGAGCTCAAACTTGAATGTGCTTCAAAACAATGCCAACGTTCGTTTAAAAAGAAAATGTCTTCAGCTGTATATTCTTTTTCATTAATCGCATTTGTAATTAATGTTTCAATCGCTTTTGGATGAAATAAAATACCAAATGGATTTTGACTTGATTGAAATTTAAAATACGCTAATTTTTTTCCAATATTTTCAGAAAAACAGGAACCTAAAAGTAGAATTTTAGAAGTATAACTTATTGGATTATAAGCTTCTTTTTTTAAAGGTATTTGTGTTTGTAAGATCATGGAGCTTTATTTTAAACGTATAAAGATAAAAAAAGAAAGGTTCAAAGTAAAATGATACTTTGAACCTTTGCAATTAAATTACTTTGTGTTTTTTCTAAACAATATAATCTTTCGCTTTTTCTAAGGCTTCTTTAATTCCGCCAGGGTTTTTACCACCTGCGGTTGCGAAGAATTTTTGTCCACCACCACCACCGTTGATGAATTTCCCTAATTCTCGAACTACTTTACCAGCGTCCAACCCTTTTTCCTCTACCAATTCTTTAGAAATAGAACAGGTTAACAATGCTTTATCTTTTATTGCCGAACCAAATACTAAAAATAAGTTTTTGTGTTCTTTTCCTAAGTCAAACGCTAAGTTTTTAATTCCGTTGGCATCTAAATTAACGTTGGTAGCTAAGAATTGTACTCCGTTTATTTCTTGTAATTGACTTCTTAAATCGCCAATTAAATTTTTTGCTTTGTCTTTTAATAACTGCTCAATTTCTTTCTTTAACGCTGTGTTCTCGTCTTGTAAATTAGTAATTGATTTGGCAGTGTCTTTAGGGTTTTTAAGCAATTGTTTAATAGAATTAAACTCTTTGTCCATAGATTCGAAATACGAACCTACAGCTTGATTTGTGATTGCCTCAATTCTTCTGATTCCTGCAGCAACTGCTCCTTCAGACTTGATTTTAAAATGCCAAATATCACTGGTGTTTTGTACGTGAATTCCACCACACAATTCCATTGATTTTCCAAAACGAATTGCTCTTACAGCATCTCCGTATTTTTCTCCAAACAATGCCATTGCACCTTCATCAATTGCTTGTTGCATTGGAATACTTCTTTGTTCTTGTAAAGGTAAACTCTCACGAATACGAGCATTTACAAAGTCTTCTATTTCTTGAATCTGATCTGCATCAACCTTAGAGAAGTGAGAAAAATCGAAACGCAAATGTTTTGGACTTACTAAAGATCCTTTTTGCTCAACATGAGTTCCTAAAATAGTACGCAATGCTTGATGTAACAAGTGTGTTGCAGAGTGATTACTTGCAGACAACTGTCTTGCTTCTTCACCAACTACTGCTTTAAAGGTTTCATTGATGTGTTTTGGTAATGTCTTTGTAAAGTGAATAATAACATTATTCTCTTTTTTAGTATCGATGATATAAATGACATCACCATGTGTATCTTCTAAAAAACCTTTGTCTCCAACTTGTCCACCACCTTCTGGGTAAAACGGCGTTTGATTGAAAGCTAATTGATATAAATCACCATCTTTTTTTGTGGTTACTTTTCGGTAACGAGAAATAGTTACATCAACAGATAAGGCATCATAACCAACAAAACCTTTCGTTTCATCAGTAGCCAACAGAGTCCAATCACTAGTTTCTGAAGTAGAAGCAGAGCGAGAACGTTCTTTTTGCTTTGTCATTTCTGATGAAAACTCTTTTTCATCAACAGTAAATCCTTTTTCTCTCGCAATTAATTGCGTTAAATCCAGCGGAAAACCAAATGTATCGTACAATTCAAAAGCTTTTGTGCCAGAAATTACTGTTCCGTTTGTCTTTGAAATTACTTTATCTAATAAGATCAATCCTTGATCTAATGCTCTTAAAAAAGAAGCTTCTTCTTCTTTAATCACATTGTGAATTAAATTTGATTGACTTTTAATTTCAGGAAATGCATCACCCATTTGTTGACCTAATGCATCTGCCAATTTGTAAATAAAAGGTTCTTTTTGATCTAAGAAAGTAAATCCATAACGAATTGCTCTTCTTAAAATTCTACGAATTACATAACCAGCACCTGTATTACTAGGTAACTGTCCGTCAGCAATAGAAAATGCAACAGCTCTTACGTGATCTACAATTACACGAATGGCAATGTCTGTTTTTTCATCCTTGCCGTAAGTAGCGTTGGTGATTGTTTCTATTTCTCTAATTAAAGGCGTAAAAACATCCGTGTCGTAATTAGATTTTACATCTTGTAAAACCATACACAAACGCTCAAAGCCCATTCCTGTATCAATATGTTTCGA
>Ga0307492_10000253_pt1 | contig 23044 bp, 21 predicted proteins | sample SI3LmetaG_FD_202365 | JGI IMG/M metagenome (GOLD analysis project Ga0307492, IMG submission 202365) | Sea-ice brine microbial communities from Beaufort Sea near Barrow, Alaska, United States - SI3L | ecosystem: Environmental > Aquatic > Marine > Coastal | place: USA: Alaska | collected 2017-05-06 | reverse complement strand
AATTAAGAGAGAATCCCCTCGTTTAATCAACTATTTAAAGACTTATAAATCCCATAAAACTAACAAATTGCACAATAAATGCTTGCCAACTAGGATTACAAGTGTAATCCTAGTTTATCGACTACAAACGTAATCAATGTAACTAACTCTAAAGCGACACCATGATAACAGATACAATAAAAACAGATATCACTAAAACAGAATTTGAAGTACTCGATGCATTATGGGAACAATACCCCGCTTCAGCCAACGAAATTATCCAGCGCTTAAGTCAAAACAAACCATGGCATGAGAAAACCGTCAAAACCTTGCTCAGTAGACTAGTTAAAAAACACGTTATCGATTTTGATAAGCAACAGCGTAGTTATTTGTACTTTCCTTTAGTTGAACGCAGCACTTATATCCAAAAGGAAAGTAAAAGTTTAGTCAGTCGTTTGTTTGGTGGAAAGGTAGCACCATTAGTCGCGGGTTTTGCTAACACCGACTCATTGTCCCAAGAAGATGTAGATGAGCTTAAATCCCTGATTAAAAAGTGGGAGCAAGACAATGACTAATTGGTTAATTGAGCAACAGATTGTTATCAGTTTTTTACTGTTAACGCTGATCACCCTTGAAGCAAAAGCGATGAAAAATTTAGGAGCCGAGGTGATTTACGCACTTTGGTTATTAGTCCCTTTATTATTGATTGCTAATAACCTACCCCAAGATGTCATTACAGTAGGCGATCAATCTATCTATCGTTATATTGTTGAAATAGGAGCAGCAACAAACACTGTAAACATTGGTCTTAACTGGGCCTTGATATGGTTATCTGGATGCCTTGCTATTTTATCTCTTGCTGCGATTGCCCAGTGGAAAATTTACCGCATCGCACACTTTGGATCGCGTAAAGTGAAACTTGGTATATCGCTGCCCAATACATTGACAGTTGTCAAAAACAATCAATTATCAAGCCCAATACTGAGCGGTATATTCAAACCAACCTTACTTATCCCCGAGGGCTTCCACAGTCAATTCAGTGTGCGCCAACAACAGTTAATGATAAACCACGAGCTAGTGCACTTTCACCGCGGTGATAACCTTTATAATTTATTTGCCTTATTGTTTGTGGCCGTATTTTGGTTCAACCCACTCTCTTGGTTGGCGTACCGTGCCTTTAGGCGTAGCCAAGAATTAGCATGCGACGCAGCCGTACTCAAACAATCAACTACCGAAGATCAAATCAGCTACAGCAAAGCACTGGTGCAATGTGCTGAAAGTTCACTACACAGCTTTTCAATTTACTCACCCTATGGAGAAAAACACACTATGTTTAAACGTATCGCTAGTATTAAAAATCCAGCAAAAATTAAACCCGCATTTATTGGCCTATCTATCGCATTAGGCAGCACATTGCTTGCCGGTGTCGCCTTAGCCAATTTAGCTGAAACGGCACACTCAGTCGACAACCTATCAATGGCTTCACCCGTGATCAGAATTGAGCCCAAATATCCAGTTGAGGCTGCACGAAATAAACAAGAAGGATCAGTCATATTGCAGTTTGATATTGCTAAAGATGGTTCAACCGATAACATCCAAGTGATCGAATCATTCCCACAACAGGTCTTCGATAAAGAATCAGTGAGAGCTCTAAAACAGTGGACCTACAAACCTAGAGTCCAAGGTGGACAAGCACAAAGGCAAACAGGTTTGACTGTTCAGTTAGATTTTAGAATGGGTCCCTCTAAGGACGACCAATCCGCGATGAATTCCAGTATTGAGAAAATAAGAGTCCTACAATAAATAGAAATATGGCCACTGGTATTTTGAAATATCTCATATTCGTGGCCTTATTTCTTTGCGGTTGCAGCCAAACCACTGTCCATCTTTATTCCCGATATTTATCCGATGCACAAATAGAAGAGATTAATGAATTGAGTGGTCTCGGGTGGGAAATACATCACACCAGTATGTTATTTATTGATAATCACTGGTACAAAGAGAATTCCATTGCCTTGATGTTGGTACCATCAGGTGAAAACCCACAGGAAGTAACGAATCAACAAGACTGGGCGAATGAATACACAAGTCAAAACTGTAATACAGATTTAATAATAAAACTGCAGCTAGATGGCATATACCAAATATTAAACCTAAATGGTCAATTGCTAAAACATGGATTAACTAGAGGGACCTGGAATATTACACATTTTCCTTACTTAGAACTTAAATCAAAAACCGACGACTGGTCATTCTATTTTGAAGTTCAATATTACGCTCAAACAGACCGTGTAGGTGAGATTCAAATTTTTGAATTATCACCCATAGATAAGTATACCTTTCTAGATAATTGCTCCTTTGTGTTTGGGATCCGCCCATAATGTATTCTTTTAAATAATCGCCGCCAAATCAGCTCCTTGCCTAATAGCACGTTTCGCGTCGAGCTCTGAGGCCACATCCGCGCCTCCAATTAAATGAGTCTTGATATTTCTCTCTTCTAAACCTTTTAATAAGTCTTTAAATGGTTCTTGCCCAGCACATAAAATAATATGGTCCACTTCCAATATTTGCGGTTTGTTGTTCACTTTGATATGTAAACCTTGGTCGTCAATTTTTACATAATCAACGCCTGCAATCATTTGCACTTGTTTCCTTTGTAAAGCCGACCGGTGGATCCAACCGGTCGTTTTACCTAATCCTTTACCTACTTTAGTAGTTTTACGTTGCAGTAAAAATATCTCTCTGGCTGGCTTATCAATGGTTGCCTCGGTCAATCCGCCAGCTTGCTTGTATTCTTTATCAACTCCCCAACTTTTTAGCCATTGCTCAGGCTCATTGGTTAAAGAATGTTCTTCTACTAAAAATTCAGCTACATCAAAACCAATGCCCCCAGCCCCGATTATCGCTACCTTTTTGCCAACGGGTTTGTTGTCTCTAAGCACATCAAGATAATCCATGACTTTTGGGTGTTGTATGCCTTCGATATTGACTTCTCGGGGTTTAATACCTGTAGCAAGCACCACCTGTTCAAAGTTAGCATCGGCTAACGACTCAATACTTTGCTGACTTTCTAGGTGCAGATGCACGCCTGTGACTTCTAGTCTTTTTTTGTAGTATCGCAAAGTTTCATAAAATTCTTCCTTACCAGGAATTCGTTTAGCATAATTAAATTGGCCGCCGATTTCGGTGCTTTTCTCGAATAAATGTACCTCATGACCACGCTCAGCGGCATAACAACTGAAGGCAAGACCCGCCGGCCCGGCACCTACTACGGCTAACTTTTTCTTGTGAGTCGTAAGAGGGAAATTTAGCTCTGTTTCGTAACCAGCTCGCGGATTCACCAAACAACTGGCACGCTTACGAGCAAAACCATGATCCAAACACGCTTGGTTACAAGCAATACAGGTATTGATCTCGTCACCTCGACCTTGTTGTGCTTTTCGTACAAAGTTTTCATCTGCCAAAAAGGGTCTGGCCATAGACACCATATCTGCTTGACCACTGGCTAATATTTTTTCAGCAATTTCTGGTGTATTGATCCTATTTGTCGCAATTAAAGGCACCGTTAGCTCACCTTTCATACGCTCAGTTACCCACGTAAAAGCACCTCTTGGTACCATAGTGCCAATAGTTGGCACTCGCGTTTCATGCCAACCAATGCCGGTATTAATAAGCGTTGCTCCAGACTGCTCAATCAATTTCCCAAGAGCCACCACTTCATCCCAATTACTGCCACCTTCCACTAAGTCCAACATCGATAAACGGAAAATGATGATAAAATCTGTGCCTACTTTCTGCCTGACGGCATTGACGATTTCAACCGCAATTCGTGAGCGGTTTTCGAAACTCCCCCCCCATTCATCATCTCGTTGATTGGTACGAGGGCATAAAAATTGATTAATAAAGTAGCCTTCAGAGCCCATTATCTCCACACCATCGTATCCCGCTAGTTTGGCCATAGCGGCGCAATTGGCGTAATCGTTAATGGTGCTAACAATGCCTCTTTTTGAGATTGCTTTAGGTTTAAAAGGGTTGATAGGCGATTTAATAGCCGAAGGTGCAACCACAAAAGGATGATAGCCATAACGCCCAGCATGTAATATTTGTAGACAGATTTTACCTTGGTGTTGATGTACCGCTTCGGTAATGACTTGATGTTCTTTAGCGTGTTTTTTATTACTCATACGTGCAGCAAAAGGCAATAACCAGCCCTGTCGGTTAGGGCTAATCCCACCCGTCACTATCAACCCTACTCCACCAGCGGCACGCTCGGCATAAAACGCGGCCAATTTTTCAAATCCATTTTTCTCTTCTTCTAAACCAAGGTGCATTGAGCCCATCAACACACGATTAGGCAACTGGGTAAAACCAAGATCGAGACTTTGGAATAAATGTGGGTAGTGAGGGTGTGTTTGCATAGTTTTGGTGAATTACCTTTTGAGATCTTGCAGTAATACTATCTCAAAAATTTTATGCGTAAATGAGAAAGTTACAAAAAATTACATTTGAAAATGTTCACCGCGTCCGTTTTTAGATAGGATGCCGCATTATTTGTTAATTAGTGTGTATACCTATTTATGTCTTCAGGTAAAAGTTGGACAAAGTCGTTGTTTGTTGGTTTATGGACCGCGCTTAATTTTAGTCGAAAACTATTTTTAAATATTATTTTCATTGTTATCTTTTTAGCCTTTATTTCGGTTTTCTTAAACAATGATAATCAAGTCACAGTGCCAGCAAATTCTGCATTAGTGCTGAAGTTATCCGGTAACGTAGTCATAGAGAAAGAATCGGTCGATCCTTTCACTGAATTTATGGAAGAAGCCTTTGAACAGGAGGACGATAATCCAGAAATATTACTACAAGATATATTGCTGACCATCGAAAACGCCAAACAAGATCGTCGAATCAAAGCTTTAGTTTTAGACTTACACGGCTTAGGTAGTGCCGGTTTAGATAAGTTAGAGCAAATTGCAGTGGCATTGGAAGGCTTTAAAGAAAGCGAAAAGCCTATCTACGCTATTGGTGACTACTACACTCAAAACCAATATTACCTCGCCAGCCGTGCAGATCATCTATATCTGAACCCAATGGGTTTTATGATGTTTGAAGGTTATGGACGTTTCGGTTTGTATTTCAAATCTGCTATCGAAAAGCTTAAAGCAGAAACTCACGTATTCAAAGTGGGCACCTACAAGTCAGCTGTTGAACCCTATATTCGTGACGACATGTCAGATGCTGCAAAAGAAGCAAATAAAGCGTGGTTAACGGCAATGTGGATACAATACAAAACCAGCGTTGCACAAGCGCGGGGATTGGATGTTAATCATTTTGATGAAGAGCTCGATGTGTTCTTAGAAAAATTTGAACAATCAGAAGGTGACTTTGCACAATACGCGTTAGATTTTGGTTGGGTTGATGCACTTAAAACTCGCGAACAAGCTCTGCAAGAAATTGTTGCTGTGGTAGGTAAAGACGAAAATGGCATGGGATTTAATGCTATCAGTTACAAAAACTACCTAAGAGTTATTAATCCTGTATTACCAAATATACCTAACAATATTGATAAAGTTGCGATTGTTGTGGCAAAAGGCACTATTTTAAACGGCACTAAAAAAGCTGGACAAATTGGTGGCGACAGTACGGCTAAACTTCTGCGTAAAGCAAGATACGACGACACCGTCAAATCGGTTGTATTGTATGTTGACTCTCCAGGTGGCAGTGCATTTGCCTCTGAAATCATTCGTCAAGAAGTTGAAAATTTAAAAGCTGTAGGTAAACCCGTTGTTGCTGTTATGAGCACCTATGGTGCTTCTGGCGGATATTGGATTTCTGCTGGTGCAGACAAAATAATTGCAGCGCCAAGCACTATTACCGGTTCGATAGGTATATTTGGCATGTTTTTGACCTTTGAAAACACCTTAGATTATTTAGGTGTACATACCGATGGTGTCGGCACCACTGAATTTGCTGGTATGGGGATCACTAAAACACTTAATCCCAAGGTCGCGGCCATTATGCAAAGAGGCATCGAGCATGGCTACGATCAATTTATCTCACTGGTTGCCGATAAGCGCGATATGAGCAAAGACCAAGTCGACCAGATAGCCCAAGGACGTGTTTGGATTGGAGAAACCGCCCTAGAGTTAGGTTTAGTGGATGAATTAGGTTATTTAGATGACGGGGTGAAAGCTGCTGCTGAGTTAGCTAACTTGGAAACCTATGATACCCAATATATCAAAAAAACCTTGTCTAAAAGTGAATTGTTCTGGAAAGAATTATTCCAAAACGTCAGCGTTTCTTTTGAAGGTGCTTTTGAAGTAGAAAAATCCAGTACTATTTTAAGTCTCGTTAAAGAATTAACAGCGGACATTGAAGCAGTTGCAACACTGAATGATCCTAAAGGTGTTTACGCTTATTGCTTGGCTTGCGAGTTGTAAGAACTTTAACATCTCCATTATATCAGTCTAAAAGCTGAATAATAATGTCCCAATCATGTTTAACATGCTTGGGACATTTGCTTTGAGGCGAATGAAAAACTAGAGGTTTATACTCTGTGCAGCTCACATTTACTTCTTTGAAAATTAGTGGATGGAGTTTACTGCACGTAACAGGTTGTCTGAATGACTAAGAGGTTAAAAATTTGAGGGTTTCCTTCGCATTAGCATATGACAAATGGGAAGTACTTAAACGAGTTTCGATATATAAAAACCCAGACATCAAAATCTATTCCCTTACTACTCTTCCTTTAAAGCAGACAACAATTCCTTATCAAGACTTTTTGCCGACTCTTTAGCCTGAATTGCATACTTTTCTAAGGCAAAATCCTGTTTTGTTTGAGGCTGCCAGCTAGGTACTTCAAGTGGATAGTCTGCTTGGTCGCTGGCCACAAATACCATAATGCAATGACCCGTTTCGACCATTTTATTCTGTTTAGGATCACCAGCCACAATCCGAATATAAATGTGCATGCTGGTTTTGCCCGTATGTACTATTTGCGCATTAAGAGTCACCATCTGCCCTACCAAGATGGGGCGAATAAATCGAATTCCGCCAATAGATACTGTGACACAGTAATGCGCGCTCCACTGAGCGGCACAAGCATAACCGGCTTGATCCATCCACTTCATCACAACTCCGCCATGTACTTTTCCACCAAAGTTGACATCGGTAGGCTCAGCTAAAAAACGAAAATCTAAAGAGCGGCGTTGTTGTTGATCTTGCATTGTTATTCTCAAAAAGATTGGCATTAGCTGATTATTGTTTAAAATAGTTCTATTGTTAAAAACGTATCTTATGTGCAGACCATTTTTGTCATTCAATTCTCAACAATTAGTTATTCAAAAAGTTGAACAATGTATTCGCCATGCTTGTTCTTACTTTGAGCAAAACTTCAGGTTGCCAAAAATAACCTTTAACCAAAGGGGAAAAATTGCGGGTTGTGCTCGACTACAAACAAACGAGTTACGTTTTAACCCCGTTTTACTGTCTGACAATATTGATGCATTCTTAAAGGAGGTTGTTCCCCATGAAGTCTGCCATTTACTCGCCTATAAACTTTTTGGAAAAGTTCGCCCTCACGGTAAAGAGTGGCAAAGTCTAATGCTTGAGCTTTTTGGCGTAAAAGGGCAAACCTATCATCAGATGGATGTCAACAAAGTAGCAGGTAAAAGCTATACTTATCGATGTGGGTGTGGACCAATAGAGTTAGGTATAAGAAGGCATAATAAAGTGGTTAAAGGCCAACAAACTTACATTTGCAGAAAGTGTAAAGGCCCATTAAAGATCGCTCTATTCCTTTAACCCAACATTTTAGGTGCCACCACCTGAGGAGCCAGAGCTAGATGTGGCCACTATCGTACTTGACGCAGCAGCCTGTTGTGAGGCGATTTGATTAGAAATAGCGGCCGCTGAACTTTGATTTTCACTGGCGATGATACAAGCCCCGAAGCCGAATCCACTTAACCCATTTTCCCAAACAATCTCGCCTGTTTCGGCATTTAAGCAAAACAGATGCCCACCAGAATATGCAAAAACCTGATTATCTTCATAATAGACATTAGTCACGCTACTAGATGACTTTAACTTGCTTGACCACAGAATATCGCCTGTTGCTTTATCTAAGCAAACCGCTTTACCTTGTATGCCTATAAAGAGCCTTTTCATACAACAAAATTCCTTGTTTAGATAAGAATAATGTTAGAACCAACGTTTAGTAAACGCCTTATCTAATTCATCAAATGCTGTTTTTAACAGCCTAGCGAGTTCTTTATAATCAGGTTTAGCTTTGGGAGATTGTAATGCACAACCTTGCATTTGCATTTTGTGATGAATGTCTAAGTACCAGCTTTTCAATGCGGGAGGCAGAATTTGATTTGAACGATACCCCAACCATATCAATCCTTGCAAAGGAAGTGATAGGAAAAACACGCCAGTTGCCAAAGCTTGAGGTAGCTTGTCATAACCTTGTAAATTAATTAATGCAACAACCGTTAAGACGGCCAGAGCCGGCATTACTTTTATAGAAAATTTAGTTGCTGAAATAACTCTGCATTCAGGAAACATGCCGTATAACTGGTGTTGCATAGGCCATGTCTGCATATATTGCTGACCGTCTTTCACCATTGCTGTAATAGTTTGAGCCAACTTGGTTACTCCGTAATAAAGCTTAGGTCTATTCTAGCGACTAAACCACATATAAGCTAACATCCTAACGTTATATAAAATCAACTATCGATACCCAAAAATTACTCATGAAGTTATTATGAGTACTCGGTTATATTTGGTAGAAGAATTTTTTACTTATGGATCAGTATGTTCTCGTTCTTAATTGCGGTAGTTCATCTATTAAGTTTGCGATTATCGACCCCAAAACAGGGCTAGCTCCTCTACATGGCTTGGCAGAAAATATTGGCACAGCTTCTAGCAGGCTTAACTTTACTTACCGCAACCAACAACATAATGCAAAATTAGCAGACAATGCCGACCATCAACAAGCTTTAGCAGTAATTGCGAATACACTCAAACAGTTCTCTCATCTAGGCAAACAGATTGTTTCTGTAGGGCATAGAGTGGTGCATGGCGGTGAAAAGTTCACTCACTCAACCTTGATAAATGAGCAGGTTAAACAGGCCATTCAGCAAACATCGCTGATGGCGCCGTTACATAACCCAGCCAACTTGGCAGGTATCAGCAGTGCTCAAACCTCATTTCCGCATTTACCTCATGTTGCTGTCTTCGACACAGCCTTTTTTCAGACGATGCCTAAACATGCTTATCTGTATGCCCTGCCCTATGAGCTTTATCAACAACATAATATTAGGCGCTACGGTTTTCATGGAACCAGCCATTATTATGTAGCACACGAGGCGGCCAAAGCCCTTAAAAAAGCGTTAGAAAACTGTAACTTAATCACGGCACACCTTGGTAATGGATGCAGCATAGCCGCTATTAGGCAGGGTAAAGCCATTGACACAAGTTTAGGTTTCACTCCTTTAGAGGGTTTAGTGATGGGTACACGCTGCGGTGATATTGATCCTAGTTTACCTACGTACTTGATAGAACAACTAGGCTATTCGGCATCTAAGGTCAGCGAGTTGTTGAATAAAGCATCAGGCTTATTGGGTCTTTCAAAACTTAGTAATGATTGCAGGACGCTTGAACAACAAGCTAATGAAGGCAATCAACAGGCTAAACTGGCTCTCGATATATTTATCTATCGTTTGGTTAAATATATAGGCGCGTATTTAGCGGTTGTAGGCCCATTAGATGCTTTGGTTTTTACCGGCGGTATTGGTGAAAACTCTGCCTACATTAGGGAAAATACAATTAATCAGTTACAGCATCTTGGGTTAGAGCTTAATGCGGATAAAAATCAAGAAATGCGTTTCGGCCAGTCTGGACTCATTAGTCATACCGGTTCAAAACCAATCTTTGCCATTGCCACTAATGAAGAATGGGTGATTGCCAAAGATGCCATGTTATATGTTCATTAGGGGATCACAATGCCACGTCGAATAATGTTGATACCAGTAGGCACCAATGTGGGTTTAACCAGCGTTAGCCTTGGTTTGGTTAGGGTCATGCAGCAGCAGGGCCTAAAAATTAACTTTTTCAAACCTGTTGGCCAGCCGAGGCAAGGAGACAGCGAAGCAGAAAAGTCTACAACTATAGCGACTAACATTGGATTATTAAAACCAGCTAAGCCTTTGTCCACAGCGTATGTTGAAAAAATGATCAGCCAAGACAAAATCGATATTTTGTTAGAGGAAATTATTGCACTGTTTGAACAACATGCTGATAAAGAAGATATTGCCATCATCGAAGGTTTAGTGTCCACCCAAAGTCATCCCTATGCTGTGCGTTTGAACAGGCAGATTTGTAACGCTTTAGATGCGCAGATTGTATTGGTCAGTGCACCCGGGAGTTTGATGTTAAATCAACTGAATGACAAACTAGAAATTGTGGCTGACAGTTATGGTGGCCATAAAGGTAAAAAAGTTATCGGTTGTATATTCAATAAAGTTAACGCCCCCATTGATGATAAAGGCCGGCTAAGCAGCGAATTGATGGAAAATCATGACGACAGCCAAACAGCTGATGTCATAAAGACACTATCCACATTGCCTATCTTCTCAAAATATTTTGCTTTACTAGGCTCTGTTCCTTGGAGCTTTGAGCTTATCGCCCCACGAGTCATCGATGTATGTAAACACCTAAATGCGCAGCTATTAAACGAGGGGGATTACCAGCACAGACGGCTGCGAAGTGTACATTTTTGTGCTCGCGAAATCCATAATATGGTATCCATTCTTAAACCCGGCGCTTTGTTAGTATTGTCCGGTGATAGAAGTGACGTATTAGTTTCTTCCTGTTTGGCCGCACAAAATGGTACCAAAATAGGCGCCCTGTTATTGACGGGAGGATATCAACCCGACCCACGTATTTGGGAGCTTTGTTCCCAAGCGTTAGAAACCGGTTTACCTGTTTTACTGACCCAAGAAAATACCTGGCAAACATCGCTCAATTTACATATGTTCAATCAAGAAGTTCCGGCCGACGATGAACAACGCATCAATCGCGTGATGGATCACACTGCGGCATGTATCGATTCTGATTGGGTAGCGTCAATCTCAAAGGACTCAAATAGAGCCTTAAGGCTTTCTCCTTCAGCATTTCGCTATAAATTAACCCAACTGGCGCAGCAAGCTAACAAAACGGTGGTACTGCCTGAAGGCGAAGAGCCAAGAACCATCAAAGCCGCCGCCATTTGTGCCCAAAGAAATATCGCGAAGTGCATTTTGCTTGGCAATAAAATCGAGATATTAAGAGTTGCCCAACAACAAGGCGTGCTGTTACCCGATTCAGTCAACATTATACAACCTGAAGATATCCGCAGTCAGTATGTAAAACCGATGCTTGAGTTACGCAAACACAAAGGTTTGACAGCGGTAGTAGCTAAAGAGCTTTTACTCGATAACGTGGTGTTAGGTACCATGATGTTGCAGCAAAATCATGTAGATGGATTGGTCTCAGGTGCGGTGCATACCACAGCCAATACTATTCGCCCTGCGCTACAATTAATCAAAACAGCTCCAGGTGCCTCTTTAGTTTCCTCAATATTTTTTATGTTATTGCCAGAGCAAGTATTAGTGTATGGCGATTGTGCTATAAACCCCGACCCAAATGCTGAACAATTAGCTGATATTGCGATTCAATCAGCCGACTCAGCTGCCGCTTTTGGTATTGACCCCAAAGTGGCCATGATCAGTTACAGTACGGGTGATTCGGGTACCGGCACAGATGTTGAAAAAGTCAAATTGGCCACTAAAATAGCGCAACAGAAACGTCCTGATTTGTTAATAGATGGTCCTTTGCAATATGATGCGGCGGTGATGGAAAGTGTTGCTAAGAACAAAGCACCTAAAAGCAAAGTAGCAGGTCATGCCACCGTGTTTATTTTTCCAGATCTGAATACAGGCAACACAACGTATAAGGCGGTGCAACGTAGCGCTAATTTGGTCAGCATTGGGCCAATGTTACAAGGTATGGGCAAACCTGTTAACGATTTAAGCCGCGGCGCACTGGTAGATGATATTGTGTTCACTATTGCGTTGACAGCAATTCAGGCAACACAGTGAAAATAATGTATTAACTATAATTTAGTTACGCTCAGGATGTTGAAAGCGCACGACATGCCCACATGTTAAGCCAGCATATATAATTGAAAATTTAAGTCATCTAAAATGGCTGTTAAAAAATATTTGGAGAGTTAAATGTCTGAAGTAAGACACGTTAAGCTACTAATTTTGGGCTCTGGCCCTGCTGGTTACTCAGCAGCAGTATACGCTGCACGCGCAAACCTGAATCCTGTTTTATTAACGGGAATTCAGCAAGGTGGACAATTAACCACGACAACTGAAGTAGAAAACTGGCCAGGCGACCCAGAAGGCTTAACAGGTCCTGATTTAATGGACCGTATGCAAAAGCATGCTGAAAAGTTTGATACTGAGATTATTTTTGATCATATCAACAAGACTGATTTATCTAAGCGACCTTTTACATTAACTGGTGATCAGGCAACTTATACCTGTGATGCCTTGATTATCTGTACTGGTGCCTCTGCTAAATATCTCGGTATGGAGTCAGAGACAGCCTTTATGGGTAAAGGCGTATCAGCCTGTGCAACCTGTGATGGATTCTTCTACCGTAACCAGAAAGTAGCTGTAGTGGGCGGAGGTAATACAGCAGTTGAAGAAGCTCTGTATTTATCGAATATTGCCTCTGAAGTACATGTTATTCATAGACGTGATTCATTCCGCAGTGAAAAAATACTGGCTGACCGATTAATGGAAAAAGCCAAAAATGGCAATGTCACATTGCACTTAGACCGTCAATTAGACGAAGTGTTAGGTGATCAGATGGGTGTAACTGGCATTCGTATTAAAGACACAAACTCTGATGCCACAGAAGATCTGGGTTTGATGGGGGTCTTTATTGCAATCGGCCACCAACCGAATACAGGTATCTTTGAAGGTGAGTTAGATATGAAAGACGGCTATATCACAGTGCAAAGCGGCACCCAGGGTAATGCTACCCAGACCAGTGTTGAAGGTGTTTTCGCTGCAGGTGATGTAAGCGATCATATATATCGTCAAGCTATTACCTCTGCTGGTACGGGTTGTATGGCAGCTTTGGATGCTGAAAAATTCTTAGACGCTCAAGAATAACGATTAAGTAGAATACAAAGGCCTCAACTTGAGGCCTTTGTTTATTCACTCTTGGCATAACAGACAACAATGATATTTCTATGCTAACGCTGACTAAGCTAGACCAACAACTTATATTCCCCCCAGCAGACATGGCTCATACCGATCCTAATGGCTTGTTAGCATTTGCTGGAGATTTGAGCGCCGAACGTTTGCTTTTAGCCTATTCATCGGGAATATTTCCTTGGTTTAGTCAAGGTGAACCTATTATGTGGTGGTCCCCAAATCCACGAGGCATATTGCCCTTAGATAATTTCAAGTGCAGTAAAAGTCTAAAAAAGTTTGCTCGAAACTGCGATTATCACATCACCATTAATACCGCGTTTAACCAAGTCATAGACATTTGCGCCACTATCCCTAGAAACGATTCTGGCACTTGGATAACTGATGACATGCTTAATGCCTACAAACACCTTCATCAGCTTGGTCATGCACACTCTGTTGAAGTATGGAGCGAAGATGTTTTAGTGGGTGGCTTATACGGCATAATAGTGGGTAAAGTATTTTGCGGTGAGTCGATGTTTCATAAAGCCACTAATGCCTCCAAATTAGCGATGTTATCTTTAGTTGAATTACTGAAATCCCAAGCAGCAGAATTTATTGACTGTCAGATGCAAAATCCTCACTTAGCCAGTTTAGGGTGTATTGAAGTACCAAGGAGTCAATTTTTATCGATGTTGGCAGAGCAAAGCCAACAAACATTTGAATACGACGTTTGGCAGCCTCAAACACTTAACATCACGCAATGGTTATAATTTTATGGGCATGAAATTCGGCATATCTACACCCTTTACTTGTAGCTATCTACCAGAGCAAGATGAGCGCCTATTGATTTTTATGAGTGATACTGAGCCGACTATCACTGAATATGACCTTTTAATTGGTGCCGGCTTCAGGCGCAGTGGAACACAAGTGTACCGACCACATTGTGGCTCGTGTAACGCCTGTGAGTCTATTCGCCTTCCAGTTAATATGTTTACACCATCTAAAAGTCAAAAACGCACCATGAAGCGCAATCAGGATTTGGTGGTACGTATTAGTAATAGTGACAAGCCAGAATACTATCCATTGTACGAGTCATACATCAATCAACGTCATGCAGATGGAAGCATGTTCCCTGCGACCAAAGAGCAATATCAAGGATTTATCCTAAGCCCTTGGAACAAAGCTTTGTTTATTGAAATTTACGCAACTGACGAACACGCACATCAAGAACTTATTGGAGTCGCTGTAACTGATAACCTTGCATCTTCTTTGTCGGCTTTATACACGTTTTTCAAGCCAGAAGAACAACATCGGTCGTTAGGAAACTTTGCTATTTTGCAACAAATTGAACTTGCTAGGTCACTTAATAAGACTTTTTTATATTTGGGATATCAAATAGATACCTGTCAAAAAATGAGCTATAAACAGAATTTTTTACCACATGAGCGTTTTTTTGACGATAAATGGCAACTAATTGCAAAAAAAGCTGGGTAAAGCTTTACACTCGCCAGCTTATTCGGCAAAATCTGCGCGGCATTTTTAGACACTTATTTTATTGATTAGAGGTAACAGAGTTAGATGGCGAAAGAAGATTGTATTGAAATGGAAGGCACTGTGTTGGATACCCTTCCAAATACTATGTTTCGTGTTGAATTGGAAAATGGTCATGTTGTTACTGCCCATATTTCAGGTAAAATGCGTAAAAACTATATTCGTATTTTAACTGGCGACAAAGTCACAGTAGAACTTACGCCCTATGACCTATCCAAAGGTCGCATTATTTATCGCGCAAGATAATAATTATCATTTTATCTTTGGGTTGATGAGGTAAATTACTTAGCTCAACTTTAGATTTTTAGAGATACAAAAAAACCGATATTGTAAAATATCGGTTTTTTTATGTCTGGCTATTTAACGTTAAAATACTATTAACGTTAAAAAGGCTAAGAGTTAAGTACTTCTGTTTTTTCTTTGCTGTCAGTGAAAAATTTGAAAGTTAATTCGTCATCTTTCAAGCCAATTTTGACACTGCCCCCCTGACTCAAACGTCCAAATAATAACTCGTGAGCTAATTCTTTCTTAACATGCTGCTGGATAACACGAGCCATAGGACGTGCGCCCATGTTTTTATCATAACCTTTATCAGCTAGCCAATCCCGAGCTTGGTTGGTGACTTCTAATGACACGCCTTTGTTATCAAGCTGCACTTGCAGTTCAACAATAAATTTATCTACAACTTGTAAAATTACGTCTCTGCCAAGGTGGTTAAACCAGACAGTTGCATCTAGCCTGTTTCTGAATTCAGGTGTGAAAATTTTCTTTATTTCAGACATGGCATCATGGCTATGGTCCTGCTGTTTAAAGCCAATAGAGTTACGAATGGTTTCTTGTACACCCGCATTAGTCGTCATGACTAACACCACGTTTCTGAAGTCTACCTTGCGGCCGTTATTATCGGTTAATGTACCGTGGTCCATAACTTGTAATAATATGTTGTAGATATCACTGTGTGCTTTCTCTACTTCATCCAGCAAGATCACTGAATAAGGGTTTTTAATGACCGCGTCAGTTAATAGCCCGCCTTGGTCGAAGCCTACATATCCTGGAGGTGCGCCAATCAAACGACTTACCGCGTGACGCTCCATATACTCAGACATATCGAATCGCAATAACTCAACACCCATCACCTTAGCTAGCTGAGCGGTGACTTCCGTTTTACCCACACCAGTAGGCCCAGCAAACAGGAAGTTACCAATAGGTTTAGTTTCGTTGCCTAAACCAGAGCGTGACAAGCGAATAGCATCCGTTAAGGTGTCTATGGCCTGATCCTGACCAAATACCACCAATTTCAAGTCTCGGTCTAAATGTTTCAGTACTTGCTTATCAGAAGCCGATACAGACTTTTCTGGAATCCGCGCAATCTTAGAAATGATCAGCTCAATATCACTGACACCAATGGTCTTTTTACGCTTAGAGGCAGGCAACAAACGTTGACTTGCACCCGCTTCATCAATCACATCAATAGCTTTATCGGGCAAATGACGTTCATTGATATACTTAGCCGATAACTCAGCAGCAGCTCGAATAGCTTTATGCGTAAAACGCACACTGTGATGAGCTTCATAACGAGATTTTAATCCCATCAAAATTTTAGTGGTATCGCTAACAGTAGGCTCTATCACATCGACTTTTTGGAAACGACGAGCTAAGGCGCGATCTTTTTCGAAAATACCTTGATATTCTTGATAGGTCGTTGACCCCATGCAGCGTAATTCGCCACTACTGAGCTTGGGTTTAAGCAAGTTCGAAGCATCCATCACACCACCCGAAGCTGCACCTGCACCAATAATGGTATGAATTTCATCAATAAACAAAATCGCGTCAGGTTGAGCTGCTAACTCTTTCAATATGCCTTTAAGACGTTTTTCAAAATCACCGCGATATTTAGTACCCGCTAATAAGGCCCCCATATCCAATGAAAAAACAGTTGCCTCAGAAATCACCTCTGGCACTTCATTATTCACTATGCGATAAGCCAAACCTTCGGCGATAGCGGTTTTGCCGACACCGGCTTCACCTACCAATAAAGGGTTATTTTTGCGACGACGACATAATATTTGAATACTACGCTCTAATTCACTATCACGACCGATCAGCGGATCGATTTTGCCGTCTTTGGCACTTTGATTAAGATTGGTGCAGTATTTATCCAGCATGGACTCGGCTTCTTCTTGCTCGCTGGTTTCCTCTTCACTTTCTCTGTGCGCCGGAGATTCATCATCAATTTTAGAAACACCATGTGAAATATAATTCACTACGTCCAAACGTGTCACGTCAGATTTTTTTAGTATATAAACGGCTTGAGACTCTTGTTCACTGAAAATTGCTACCAATACATTAGCGCCAGTGACTTCCTCTTTACCTGATGACTGAACGTGAAAAACCGCACGTTGCAACACACGTTGAAAGCCAAGTGTGGGCTGAGTTTCTCGCTCATTACCCTGCTCGTCTAACAACAGAGGAGTGGTATCTTTAACAAAATCAGTAAGTTCTTGCTTAATGGACTCAATATTGGCACCACAAGCCTTTAACGCATCTTTAGCTGCATTATTATCTAGCAAGGCAAGTAAGAGATGCTCAACCGTCATAAACTCATGACGATGCTCTCTGGCAAAAATGAACGCTTCATTTAGCGTCTGCTCTAAATCTTTATTTAACATAAGAATGCCCTCTGACTACTAGCCTATTCGAAGATGATACGTTTCTCAATCCAAACATCACGCTTGCTCCATGGTACACATGAGTGGATGTTGGTGCTCTTTAGCATATCGACTAACTTGCATCACCTTAGTTTCTGCAATTTCTGCAGTATATGTGCCACAAACAGCCCTACCGTGGTAGTGAACTGTAAGCATTATTTGTTGTGCTTTTTCGCCATCCACATTGAAAAATCGCATGAGCACGTCAATTACAAAGTCCATCGGTGTGTAATCATCGTTATTCAATAACACTTTGTACATGGGTGGCGGTGCGGCTTTTTTCTTTACCGCGTCAATGTCTTTAAGACGCTCAATATCGATGATGTTATCTTTACTCATATTTCAACTATTTACCCGTAACTAAGGGAATCCCCATTTGATGTAAGTCAACTTTTTACTTAAAACTTTGCCAATTATCAAATTCATCTTGACAAAAAGAGGTTAAAAAAACTACATTTTAATTAGACGGTTGTATTGAGTAGTTATCACGTCTTTCCCTAGTCATTAGTGTGGGGGCAAAGTTGTATTAGTTCAAGGGATTAAAAGGAAGCAGAAGTATGGCAATCGGAAAAGTGAAATGGTTCAATAATGCTAAGGGTTTTGGCTTTATTGTGCCCGATGATGGCGGCGATGATATCTTCGCACATTATTCTACAATACAGATGGAGGGCTACCGCTCTCTCAAAGCAGGCCAAGAAGTTAAATTTGAAGTCCAGCAAGGCCCTAAGGGGTTACATGCAGAGAATATTGATTTCAATGGTGAGCCTGAAAGATAATTTTTTATCTAAATAAAAAAAAGCAGACATTAATGTCTGCTTTTTTGTTTGCACTGAAATAACCAGCCTTATACTGAAAACATCTATTAACTAGCTGTTAGAATATCGTTCAATATAGCACTTGGGCACATTGCTTTAGTCAATAAAGCATCATTTGGATAGTAGTAACCACCAATGTCTACGGCCTTGCCTTGGGTCGCATCAATTTCTGCCATGATTTTGCTTTCGTTAGCAGACAAAGTTTCGAATAAAGGTTTAAATTTCGTAATCAGCTCCAAATCATCAGTCTGATTAACCAACGCCTCTGCCCAATACATAGCTAAGTAAAAATGACTACCTCGGTTATCCAATTGACCCGCTTTACGAAGTGGTGATTTACCTTCGGTCAGCAGTTTTTCTGTCGCATGATCCAAGGCTATGGCCAAAACATTTGCTTTGCTGTTGTCAGTTTTGATAGCTAAGTCTTCAAGCGATACCGCTAAGGCTAGAAATTCACCAAGTGAATCCCAACGCAAATGGCCTTCTTCAACAAATTGCTGAACATGCTTAGGTGCAGAACCTCCGGCTCCTGTTTCGAACAAACCACCACCCGCCATAAGAGGAACAATAGACAGCATTTTAGCGCTGGTACCCAACTCTAGAATAGGAAACAAATCAGTTAGGTAATCACGTAACACGTTGCCCGTTACCGAAATTGTATCTAGGCCACGTATGGCACGTTCCATTGTGAAACGCATGGCGCGAACGGGAGACATAATAGATATATCTAAACCCTTAGTATCGTGCTCTTTAAGATATTCAGTCACTTTTAAAATCATTTGTGCATCGTGAGCTCTTTCGTCATCCAACCAAAATACGGTTGGCATCCCAGACTGACGAGCTCGATTAACAGCCAATTTAACCCAATCACGAATGGGCGCATCTTTGGCCTGACACATTCTCCAGATATCACCTTCTTCAACAGCATGCTCGATTAAAACAGCACCATCTTGGTCGATTACCTGAACTTTACCGTCACCGGTCATCTCAAATGTTTTATCGTGCGAGCCATACTCTTCGGCTTTTTGCGCCATTAAACCAACGTTCGGTACAGTGCCCATTGTGGTTGGATCAAATGCACCATGAGTTTTACAGAAGTTAATTGTTTCTTGATAAATTGTAGCATAAGTGCTTTCAGGTATTACCGCTTTAGTATCGTGTAATTTGCCATCTGGGCCCCACATTTTACCCGAACTTCTGATCATCGCTGGCATAGATGCATCAACGATTACGTCACTCGGTACGTGAAGATTAGAAATACCTTTATCTGAGTTAACCATGGCAATAGGAGGACGATCAGCATAACAAGCATTGATGTCATGCTCGATTTCGGCTCTTTGCGACTGTGGCAAAGTCGATATTTTATCGTACACGCTGCCTAAACCGTTATTTGGGTTAACGCCTAGTTCATCAAACAAAGTTTGGTATTTATCAAACAAATCTTTATAAAATACTTTTACACAGTGACCAAAAACGATTGGATGAGACACTTTCATCATGGTCGCTTTTACGTGCAACGAAAATAAAACCCCAGTTTGTCTAGCATCTTCAATTTGTTCTTCAAAGAATTCACATAAAGCTTTTTTGCTCATGCACATGCCATCAATCACTTCACCTGCTAGCAACTCTACTTTTGGTTTAAGTACTGTGACATTCCCAGACTTATCAGTAAATTCGATATTTACATAACCTGCTTTAGTCACAGTCACCGACTTTTCGCCAGAATAAAAATCCCCTTCACGCATATGTGCTACGTGAGTTTGAGAAGCTTGACTCCAAGCTCCCATTGAATGTGGGTTACGCTTAGCATAATTTTTAACTGCAACAGGTGCACGTCGATCGGAATTACCTTCACGTAATACTGGATTTACAGCACTACCGAGTACTTTTTCGTAACGGGCTAAAATGTCTTGCTCAGCATCAGATTGAGGATCTTCAGGAAACTCAGGTAAAGCAAAGCCGTTGCCTTGTAATTCTTTAATGGCGACTCTCAACTGAGGAATAGAAGCACTTACGTTGGGCAGTTTTATGATGTTAGTTGATGCTTCTTGAGTCAAAGCACCTAATTCAGCTAAAGCATCTGGCACTTGTTGGTCTGCTGGAAGAAGATCGCCAAATACAGACAAGATACGTGCTGCTAATGAAATATCAGTTAATTCAACTTCAATCCCCGCACTTGAAGTAAATTTGCGAATAATAGGAAGCAGTGAATAAGTAGCAAGTGCCGGCGCTTCGTCCGTTTTAGTGTATATAATCTTTGACTTGGAAATCGTCATTATAAGCCTCATGTTAATGGCAAAGCACTTACAACCCATAATTTGCGCGTTTAAAAACTAGCAAAATCATAAATTTATGAATTATGAATTGGTGTTTTGTACCGAAATTAAAAAATGTCTGTTTTGATCTATTCTAAACAGATCTTAGTCAAACAGACAGTATAAGATATATGGTCTGATCAATTAAGTACAAGTTTTGCTTGCAAAATTTCTGCTGTAAATCACACTTTCACTCAATAATGTTTACCAATTAATCAATTTTTGGTCTCACTCAGAAATTAACAGTAGTTAAAAATGTCAAATCAGTCTTACTTACGTTCCAAAAAATCCGCACTTAAACCTACAACTACTGCTGTTACAAAAACACGTATTGTATTGTTTAACAAACCGTTTGATGTTCTAACGCAGTTTACAGATCAAGCAGGACGACAAACCCTTAAAGATTTCATTCCTATACCAGAGGTATATGCTGCTGGTCGTTTAGATAAAGATAGCGAAGGGTTGTTGGTGTTAACCAATGACGGCAAGTTACAAAACAAACTCGCCTCACCTAAACACAAAACAGCTAAAACTTATTGGGTACAGGTAGAGGGGATTCCTCAGCAGCAAGATATACAGCAACTATGCCAAGGGATTAACTTAAAAGACGGCATGACAATGCCCGCCGAGGTGAAGATAATCGACGAGCCGGACTTATGGGATCGAAATCCGCCAGTGCGCTTTAGGCAAAATAAGCCGACTAGTTGGTTATCTATTACGATTTCTGAGGGGCGAAATCGACAGGTTAGACGCATGACAGCGCATGTTGGTTTTCCTACTTTAAGGTTAATTCGTTATAGCGTGGGTGATTGGAGTATTGATGGGATTAGGAATGGGGAGTATGTGGAAGTTTGATTATTTTAGAATCTCACGTTTGCATGTGAGATTCTAAAACGAGAGAAAGCATACGCTGCGCTTACTGGCATCCCGCGCGGCGTCCGCCTGCCTTTTTTCACACAGAATCCCTTCTGAATGACTTACTTTTTGCCTACAGCAGCATAAATTAAGCAAAAAGTGCCGCTCGAGGGCAATGCTCTTCATCCAGTTATTTTGTGAATTAAGCAGGTCGTTTGCACTTGCTCCAGGCAAGCGGAAGCCGCCTTCAACAAACTCAATTAGTATCCCTGCTATTTGCCCTGCTGAATTCACAAAATAGCCGGGGAGCATTGAGTCGAGGGTAAGTAAAAAACATCGGCTTCGCCGACTAAGAAATTAGACAACTATTAGTTTGTTAAAATAGCTGTCTCTGTAATTGTTTTTTGAAACATTAAAAAGCGGAGCCACTAAAGAAAATGAAACTTGACGAAGCCTGTATAATTCCGAGTAATACCTTGATTTAATTATTGATTTATTACAATGACCATCTATGTAATTCTTTTAACTACGGTTATAAATGGGGATTACCATTATATTTATAAGAGTATCTATGAAAGTTGATTTTATAATCTTTATTCGACTAAGTGTTTTGACTACGCTAGCCTTCTTTTCCACTCTTGTTGCTGCCGAATCGGCAACGTCTTCTTTTATTGCAATAGGGGATTTACCCTATAATCAGAAACAAAGAACAATTTTGTACGAAGGCATAATCCCCTCTTTACATAAGATTAATCCTCCTTTCGTTATACATTTCGGTGATTTTAAAACTAGTAGCATGCCTTGCAACAACAAGGTGTATTCCGATCACTTGCATTTCCTAAACACTTTGGCACAAGGACCTGTATTTTATACTCCAGGGGACAATGAATGGACTGATTGCGATGCAGTAGAACCTAAAAAACACAAATATTCTGAATTAGAAAGGCTAAAAAAACTCAGAGAAATACTGTTCAGCCAGCCACCAAAAGGCGCATCAAACCTGAAGTGGAAATCACAACAATTTTATCCTGAAAATCAACGCTGGGAACATGAATCTGTTCTATATAGTACTTTACACATTGTAGGTACAGGCAATGGGCGGCAGAAAATTTTCGTAGATGATAGAGAACTTGCTATTAAAGAAGTTGATTTGAGAGACAACGCAAACATAAATTGGCTAAAACAGGCTTTTTCTGAACAAAAACAAAACAAGCTGTCTGCAATGGTAATTGTTTTTCATGGAGATATAACCCAGACAATTCCTTGTGAGACCAAAAATTGTGATCCTTTTATACGATATAAAAAGACTTTGTTAAATCTAGCAGCACTTACAAGTGTGCCAATACTCCTTATTCATGGAGATACCAAACCCTATTGCATACAGGAAAATTTTTTAGGATTAGATAAAGTTTGGCGTCTAAATGCTCCTGGTGACTTCAGCTTGATTGATGCTGTAAGAGTAAAAGTGACACCTAGCAATGATAAAGAACCTTTTTATATTCGCTCTATTATAAAGGACTTAGCACCAGAAATTTGTGAACGTTAGAATGCTAGTGCCACACTCATTGTAA
>Ga0307492_10000252_pt1 | contig 23102 bp, 18 predicted proteins | sample SI3LmetaG_FD_202365 | JGI IMG/M metagenome (GOLD analysis project Ga0307492, IMG submission 202365) | Sea-ice brine microbial communities from Beaufort Sea near Barrow, Alaska, United States - SI3L | ecosystem: Environmental > Aquatic > Marine > Coastal | place: USA: Alaska | collected 2017-05-06 | reverse complement strand
CGCGCAATAATTGGGTCGGCAAAATATCTAGCGGCATCACCTTCTCAAAGGTACCCATAGGCACCATGGCCCGCTCACTACCACCGGTGGAGGTAGTGAATTTCAATTTCGTACTACGCCAGGCCGCCAGATAGAGTTTGGTAAGCGTGAATTTTTCGCTACCGACTGTCAGATAACCCATAAACTCACGCTGGGTTCCCTCCTCGAGCACTGCCACCTGATCATGGAACCGACCCAGATAAGACACACCGGCTACGGCCGTGCGGCCATCGAGTACAGAGCCACTAATAATACGTGGGTTGATCGCATCAAGCTCACCCGCGGCAAGCTCAACAGTACTGGCGCCACGACGAGTGCGCACCAATCGAGGTTGGCTGACGCCTGGCCCGGCCAAGGCAATAACGCGCTGGGTATAAATCTTACCCGTTAGGAACAGCTGACCAATAGCGATCACGTCCTGATAGCCAACATGCCAAACGGTTCTGTTCTCACTAACAGGGGCCAGAAAATGAATATGGGTACCGACGAGCCCGGCCGGATGTGGACCGGCAAACTCTTCCACTTGAACCCGAGGATCTGTCGCGGCGGGCAAACTCGCGCCGGCTGCCTGGCAGACATACACAGGGCCGGTAGTGAGTTTAGCCAGCACATCAAGGCCAGCGCTGAAGGCGTCTGCCTGCTCGCCAATCACCACTTGCGGATCGGCGCACAGAGGGCGCGTATCAATGGCGGTGACAAATAATGCATGCGGAGTAGAGTCGACCGCAGGGGCTTTATTGAACGGACGATTACGCAGTGCTGTCCATTCCCCCGAATCAATGAGCTGACTGACCACCTGCTCTCGATCAAGCCCAGCTAGCTCTGAGGCCATACGACTAGGAAAGCTCGGCGCCTGAGACGCCTCAGCAGCCGTGTCAACATCAATCACAAGAGAATGGAAGACGCGCTTGGCGCCCCGATGAATTGCTGTGATGGTACCGCTGGCAGGCGCTGTGTACTTGATGCCAGCACTCTTCTTGTCAGTAAACAAGACTTGACCAAGTACGACTTGGTCGCCTTCTGCTACCGCCATAGTAGGCTTCAAACCGTGGTAATCAGATCCGATTAAGGCGACGCTGCGGGCCGGACGCCCCGCATCAATAGTCTGCTCGGGGCCACCCACGATGGGTAAATCAAGTCCCTTTTTTGTCTTAATCATCAGCTACCTAATAACCAGTCATGGCGATGAGAGTTTATGAAAACCCGCTGCGGGTCTCCAGTGGTCAATGAATTCTGGCGTTCCCGTTCAATTCTTTCTCTGCGTCGAGTTCTTTGTAAGACGCTCTTTATAACGAGTTCTTACTTACGAATTCTTACTTACGAATTCTTGCTTACGAGCTCTTTCTTACGATGCCTTACTTTTACTTGCGGTCTTTTCTAAAGCAGGTTTTCGACATTATGTACTCGCAGAAGTTCACACACCTAGCGCGCATCCTGATTATAGAGGCGCCCCTCGATTTAATCCACTCTTCGGAAGGTCTCGGGGCTTTTTATTTGATGCTCTGCACCAGAAAAATCGCCCCATCAAGCTGCGGGCCAACAGATCACGAGGCCGCGGCCTCCTGCAGGGGGATAACGGGGTACTTAATATTCGCCATCTTCTGGGCGACCCTAACAACCTGACACGTGTAACCGAACTCATTGTCGTACCACACATAAATCACAACCTGCTTGCCATCAACGATGGTCGCCTCAGAATCGATGATCCCCGCATGCCGATCCCCGACAAAGTCTGACGACACCACTTCACTCGATACCGTGTAGCCGACTTGGCGCTGCATGGTAGAGCTCAAGGACACATTGCGCAGAAACTCGTTCACCTCTTCCTGAGTCGTTTCAACGCTCAGGGACAGGTTAAGAATCGCCATAGACACGTTAGGCACAGGCACACGAATCGAGTTACCAGTAAGCTTGCCCTTCAATTCCGGCAACAGTTTACCAACGGCGCTCGTCGCATTGGACTCCGTCAGTACCATATTCAACGCCGCACTTCGGCCTCGACGTTCTTTGGAGTGAATGTTGTCATGCAAGTTCTGGTCATCGGTATAGGCATGCACGGTTTCCATATGCCCGTGCTCAATACCAAATCGATCCTGCATGGACTTCAACACAGGCACAATGGCGTTGGTGGTACAGGACGCCGCAGCAAGAATCGTGTCTGCCTGGTCGATCGTATCGGAGTTCACCCCAGACACGATGTTCTTCACATTGCCTTTGCCTGCGGTTGTCAATAAGACTTTCGCTACACCCTTAGATTTCAGATGCTGAGACAGACCTTCCTCATCACGCCAGACGCCTGAGCTGTCAATCACCAACGCGTTGTTGATGCCGTACTGACTGTAGTCAATCGTTGCGGGGTCCGAGGCGTAAATAAAGCGAATCGCATTACCGTTGCACACCAACACATGGTTTTCTTCATCCACCCGGATAGTACCTTTAAAACTGCCATGAATAGAGTCACGACGCAGCAGACTGGCGCGACGGTTAAGATCCAAAATCGGGTCCTTTGGCGGTCGCAGGACAACGGCACGAGGCACCAGATTATGGCCACCACCCGCTTTCTCAACCAGCAAGCGTGCTGCCAGGCGGCCGATACGACCAAAGCCATAGATCACAACATCCATCGGCTCGTGGGTAACTGTGTCGGTGCGGCCGACAATAGACGAACAAGCGGCCTTCACGTAGGCCTCGGCGCTCAGGCCCTTGTCGTCTAACATGAACTGGGAGGTCAACTTGCCGATATCAATATGCGCAGGTCCAAGGTCAAGATGACACAGGGTCTGCAGAATAGGATGCGTCTCAAATTCCGACATCTCGTTATTCTCGATCTGTCGAACAAAGCGATGGGCTTTCATCAACTCAATCACCGACTGGTTGTACAGCGGTACGCCATAAATGTAGATCACCACATTGCGACGATACAAGCCGCCAATCATGGGAATCATGGATTCAGCCAGCGCTTCTCGCTCTTTCCAATCGGCGAATACGCCTTCTAAACCTGGTCGTGCCACGGGCAATTCCTCTCGATGAGTTCTTTACGACGCGCATTATCGAGTTTTGGACCTCTCAACGCAATGTTAGAATCCCCGCCAGCCGCAAAAACAGCAGTTAAAGTCACTGGCGTGATCAAGGCCGACGGCGTTGCAAGAAGAGCAGTCCCTCAGACTGATCAATACGAAACTCGTAATGGCGCAGGAAATTCATGCCTAACAGCCCATCGACTCCTGGCCTCAAGCCCATGGCAAGCCCGCCCACAGGCAGGTGGTCGACCCCCGCTTGCCCAAGCGACAGACGGTCCAGAGCCACTACCGGGGCCGCCACCACGCCATTCGCCGTGGCGAAATAAGCCTGCCGGCCATCCAGCCCATAACCCAGGCTCGCCAGCAACCTCGGCTCAAGCATGGTCATGGCCGCCCCCGTGTCGATCAGCAAGGTCACGTCACGCCGCTGGTCAAGCCGCCCCTGCACCAAAAATTGATCACCCACCCGGCGCAGGGTCAGGGTTTCGGGCACCACCAGAGACGCGGCTTCATCCGCTTCAATAGACGCCATCAAACGCCGCGCCTGAGGGCCTAGTCGCGTGTGATTCTGGATCTGCGCCAGCGGCGACAACGCCCCGGCAGGGTTACCCATCTGGATGCGCAACAAACCCAGGGCGAGAAAATAATCGGTCTGCTCAGGTAACGCCAGGGTGATGTCTTCATACATCTTATCCAGCGTCTGCAGCTGCAAGCCCCCTGTTAGGCTGCGGGCATAGTCATCCGTGATGCCCGCCAGACTGGCATCAAAGGCATGCTGCTGAATCTCTGATTCAACCTGCAAAGCCGCCCGCAACAGGTACGCGATCGCTGCCGGGTAGACGCTCTCTTGCCGGAACAAGCTTGCCAGCGCCAACAGCACTTCATAATCCTCACCCACCCTGTCCAGGTAGGCCACATACGCGCTTCGGCGCGCGTCCCGGGGCATGCCATTAATATCGGCCAGGCTCAATGGGGCATTCGAGTGATGCACTCCGGGGTTAAGTACCCGCGAAGCATCACCGTGCTCAGCGAGACTGTGGTTGTCGACCGCGGCGGCGGCCGTGATCGCGGCGGCGGCGCCCTGCCCTTTCATCCACCAACCCACCGACACCCCTGCCATAAATAGGCACACCATTAATATACCCATTGTCCAGCGCGTGTTTAGATAGCGCATTTGCTCCTTGACCCTTTGATTTCAGACAGGCAGATAGTAACCTTCACCCCCACTCAAATGACACACCTGATAACTATGACGAGTCCCACCATTGGTCCTCTACAGATCCCTACCGAAGCCGGGGAACGCCGACATTGGAGCAACCTACCGGGCAGCTCATCCTCACTGCTGATTAGCGAGATAATAAAGCGCGAGGGACGTTTTTGCCTGGTGATCGCCAGCGACATGCAGTCCGCCGAGCGCATCCATCAGGAATTGAGTTTTTTCGTTGGCCCCTCTGAGCACTCAGGACAGACCTTAAAGAATAACACTCAGCCCCTAATCCAGCTGTTCCCTGATTGGGAAACGCTGGTGTATGACAGCTTTTCGCCCCATCAGGATATTATCTCCGAGCGCCTGAAGATACTCAATCAACTGCCTAGCCAGCAAGCCGGCGCGTTGGTCGTGCCCGCCACCACGTTAATGCACAAGATCGCGCCACGATCTTTTTCACTCGGCAGCAGCCTGATACTCGATGTCGGTCAGAAATTTGACATCAACGCCATGCGTCGCCAACTCGAATCTGCGGCCTATCGCTGTGTCGAAACCGTGGGCGAGCATGGCGAGTTCGCGGTGCGTGGCGCCATTATGGATGTCTTCCCTATGGGCTCTGACCTGCCCTACCGGCTCGACCTGTTTGATGATGAGATAGAATCTCTGCGCACCTTTGACCCAGAAACCCAGCTATCCATTGATAAAGTGGCATCGGTACATCTGTTGCCTGCTCGAGAGTATCCTCTGACAGAACAGGCCATCAAGCAGTTCCAAAACCAGTGGCACCTGACCTTCAAGGGCGATGCCCGCAGGTGCCCCATCTATCAAGATGTCTCTCAGGGCCTGTCGCCGGCGGGCGTCGAATATTACCTGCCGTTGTTTTTTGACGCCGCTGAATCCTTGTTCGATTATCTGCCCGACAACTCACTCGTTGTAGGTGAGGACATCGACGCCATACTCAGGCGCCACTGGCGCGATGCAGAGGCGCGTTATGAAAGCCTGCGCTACGACATCCAAAAACCTATTCTGCCACCGGGCGACATACTGCTCGACGCCGACCAGCTATTTACCGCCTGCAATCTACGACCCCGACTCGAGATTCGCGAGACCGCCGTCGATCAGGGCGACCAGTTCGCGTTCTCATCATTACCTAACGTCGCCATCAACGAGCGCGGTCATCAGCCGCTTGAAAATCTGCAGCACCTGCTGAGCTCGACAACCTGTAAGACCCTCATCATTACCGAGTCGAACGGTCGTCGCGAAGTCGTGGATGAACTGTTCCGGCGCCACGGCCTGAAACCCGACGTCGCTGGCAACTGGGCGGATTTTCTGGCTAACCCGGCGCCCCTGCAACTGGCGGTAGCGTCACTAGAACGTGGCCTGCGACTCGACAGCAGTGAGATACTGATGCTCACAGAGCAACAACTGTTTGGCGATCATGTGCTGCAGAAGCGTCGTCGTGACCGCCAGAAAGATAATGCTGCTGAGCTGGTCATCAAGAGCCTCACCGAACTGAACATCGGCTCGCCTGTGGTCCATAGTGATCACGGTGTGGGGCGCTACATGGGCCTGCAAACATTAACCATCGACAGCCAAGAGACAGAATTTCTGACCCTGGGTTATCAAAATGACGCGCGCCTTTATGTACCCGTGTCCGCCCTGCACCTGATATCCCGTTATGCCGCTGCCGATGAAACCGTCGCGCCCCTGCATAAACTTGGTGGTGACACCTGGGAGAAAGCCAAACGCAAGGCCGCCGAGCAAGTTCGCGATGTAGCCGCTGAATTACTCAACATCTACGCCCGACGAGAGGCCAAGAAAGGTTTTGCGTATCCGATGCCCGATGAGGCCTACGAGCAGTTCGCCTCAGCCTTCCCCTTTGAAGAAACCCCGGATCAACAAACCGCTATCGAAAACGTCATCGGCGATATGGTGAATCAAAAAGCTATGGACCATCTGATTTGTGGCGATGTTGGTTTTGGTAAAACCGAAGTTGCCATGCGCGCCGCATTCCTCGCAGTGCATGCAGGCAAGCAAGTCGCGATTTTGGTGCCCACCACTCTGCTCGCCCAACAGCATAACAATACCTTCAAAGATCGCTTTGCAGAGTGGCCCGTCAGTATCGAGTCGATCTCGCGTTTCAAGACCAAGAAAGAACAGCAGGTCGTAGCCGACAAAATGCGCGCCGGCACCGTCGATATCGTTATCGGCACCCATGGTTTGTTGCAAGCGGGTATGAAGTTCAAGGACCTAGGACTCGTCATTATTGATGAGGAACATCGCTTCGGGGTGCGCCAAAAAGAGAAATTGAAATCCATGCGGGCCGAGGTAGATATCCTCACCATGACCGCAACACCCATCCCTCGTACGCTGAATATGGCCATGGCAGGCATGCGCGACCTGACAATTATCGCCACGCCACCAGCCAAACGTCTTTCGATCAAGACCTTTGTGAGACAAAGCAGCGACGCACTCGTCAAAGAGGCCGTTCAACGTGAGTTGATGCGTGGCGGGCAGGTCTACTACTTGCACAACGAGGTAAAGACCATTGAGAACACCGCCCAGAAACTGCTTGAGTTATTACCAGAGGCCCGTATAGCCGTGGGTCATGGGCAGATGCGCGAACGCGAACTGGAACAGGTCATGTCGGACTTCTACCACAAGCGCGCCAATATTCTCGTCTGCACCACGATTATTGAAACGGGCATCGACATTCCCAATGCCAATACCATTATCATGGACCGTGCTGATCGATTTGGTCTGGCGCAAATTCACCAACTGCGTGGCCGAGTGGGCCGCTCGCATCACCAGGCTTATGCGTACCTGCTGACGCCGCACCCAAAATCTATGACGTCTGACGCGGTGAAACGCCTGGACGCCATCAGTGAGGCCGAGGATCTTGGCGCCGGATTTATTCTAGCAACCCACGACCTGGAAATTCGCGGTGCCGGTGAACTGCTCGGTGATGACCAGACCGGTAATATGCACTCCATCGGCTTTCCGTTATATATGGAAATGCTGGATCGCGCCGTGTCCGCTATTAAGGATGGCAAGACGCCGAATATGGACTTGCCACTGCGCGAAGACACCGACATCAACCTGCGCCTGCCCGCCCTGATCCCTGAGAGTTATCTGCCGGATGTGCATCAGCGCCTGGTGTTGTACAAACGTATTTCTAACGCCGAGACCCAAGATCAGCTGCGGGAATTGCAGGTCGAGATGATCGACCGCTTTGGCCTGCTGCCAGAACAGGTTAAAACCCTGTTCCGGGTGACGGCGCTGAAACTGCGTGCTGAGAAGCTCGGTATTAAGAAGCTCGATGCGGGCCCCAAAGGTGGCAAGCTAGAGTTTGCCCAGAGCACACCGGTAGATCCGTTCAGTATTGTGCAACTGGTGCAATCTGCGCCCAACCGCTACCGTCTAGCCACCGCGAACCAGCTGGCATTCGACGAGAACATGGAAGCTGCCGAAACCCGATTCCAGAAAGTTGAGAAACTATTTGAACATCTTGAGCAAAATGTTAATGTCATCGCCAGCTGAACGCACTCGCCCGGTGCGTTCGTTAAAGGCAGCCCTGACACTCGTGTTGTGTCTGGGCCTGCCCGGCGCAGGGCAAGCAGCCGACGCTGATTCTGCTGTCGATGTTGGTACGACGCCTAACGGGCCAGCTGTGACCGAGCAGACGGCCGTTGGAAGCGAAGGAGTTGGTGAAGGGGTTGGTGAAGGGGTTGGTGAAGTAGCCGATGCCCCGCTGCCCCTGACTGAATTTATGCCACCACCTGTTGACTATGAGCCCTGGTACCACGTAGAAATCATCCTGTTTGCGAACATCAATCCCGCTGGCAGCAATGAGGCGGTTACCGCCGAACAGCATGTTTATCCCGACGACATCCTGAGTGTCAGCCCCGAAAGCAATGATCAGCTGGCGCCGCTGAATTCAGGAAAACAGGCGCATCTCGTTGATGACGAACGCTGGTTCGACAGCGGCGAACTCGTACTCTTGCCAGATGTCGTGGAGTCTGACGTCGCCGTCAGCCACTCTGTTTTCGGCGACTCTGTTCACGGCGACTCTGTTTTCAGGGATGCGACTTTCAACGAGCCAGCTTTCAACGATGCTGCGTTAAGCAACGAACTGCTTAACAACGAGTCACTGGTGCCGACGCCCATCATCGTTGATGAAGACTTGCTGGCGCTGGTACTCGACAGCGCGGGCCCAACCGCATTCTCAGCGCTGCCGAGACAGGATCGCAACCTCAATAGCATCGCCCGCAGTATCAGCCGCTCGAGTGGTTATCGACTGCTGAGCCATCAGGCCTGGCGCCAGCCCATGACAGACGAGGCCGACGCCATGCCAATCCTGCTGCAACTCGGTGAGCAACTGGATGGTCTATTTGAGATAGATGGTACCTTACGGTTCTATCGATCGCGGTATCTACATGTCACCACAGACTTATGGTTCACCCGAACGCTGGCAGCCGATGAATCACAACCCCTAGTAGATCAGGCCAACCTAGAAGCATTTTTGCAGCAGCCAGCACCCACCACCGTCAGCGTGCCCATGCGCCATTCCCGCCGAATGCGCAGCGCCACGCTGCACTTCATAGACCACCCACAGTTCGGTATGCTGATTAAGATTGATAGGTATGCTGGCCCGTCGGACGATTAATCAGCTGATCATTGATACCCGCACCCGCGAAAACTCCAACACCAGTATCACCATAATTGCTAACGCAAATAAGCGCTCGCGGTTGCCATGGTCATGTCTTCTTGCCGCTCTCCCAGCCTGCGGTTTATGTGCTACGGGTTCTTGGTCCGCGCCAGCCGTCACTGCCGCGATGCTTGTCGATCATGGTCGACAGGCAACCCAGCGAAATCAGATGACCATAAATTCAGGCCAACTCACGAGACTTCAACAACTTAAAGGGCGACCGCCTCATCCAGAGGCTAACAGTTTTTTCTCATCCACCACCAGCAACCCAGCAAGACCAAATTGCCGACCATCGCTGAGGTCAACCCTGGCATTGAGCGCCACCGAAACCACGCCCTCACACACCTTGGGAAGAACGATGGGGTACTCCTTGGCCACCTCGGAGAATTCAACAGCCGCTGGAATCACCGAATTAGTTTCACGGCCAAAACCACCAGCGCCGGCTTTCATCTGCAGGTCTTTGTGCCCACTATTGCTCGAAGCGACAGGCTTGCCGTCAAAGAGTAAGTCATAGGCTGTGTCATCACCTATTGTTGCTAATAATTGTTGCCAAACGTTGTTACCAATAGTTCAGAGGATAGCGCCTAGACCGCCTTAAGCGATCTGGCCTGCGCTGCATATCACTCTGTCGGCTCACCGTGCTCAAACAAATGCACTGTCGTCGTTGGGAAAGCACACTCGGCGCCATGCTGCTCAATAATGCTAAGCACCTGCAGCAGCACTCGCTCCTTCACCCCGTGATACTCTACCCAATGGGTTGTGCGGGTAAACGTATAGATGAAGAAATTCAGTGACGACGCCCCAAACTCGTTGAAATTAACAATCATGGTGCGATTCTGATCGATCTCTTCGTGGTTCGCCAACATCTCGCGAACCTCATCGACGATCACCTTGACCAGGCTAGCATCATCGTAGCGCACGCCGAAGGTTTCATAGATCCGGCGATTCTGCATCCTGCTCGGGTTCTCCAGGGCAATATTCGCGAACACCGAATTCGGCACATACAAAGGACGAAGATCAAAAGTCCTGATCACGGTCAGACGCCAACCGATGTGCTCCACCGTCCCCTCAATCTGACGGTCAGGGCTGCGAACCCAGTCACCCACCACAAAGGGGCGATCGAGATAAACCATCAAACCACCAAAAAAATTGGCCAGCAGATCTTTCGCAGCAAAACCCACCGCGATACCACCGACACCGCCAAAGGCCATGATGCCCGAAACACTCACACCCAGAGTCTGCAGCACTGACAAGATCGCAGTGACGATGACTGACGCTCGCAGCAACTTGCCAATAGCCGTCGCCGTGGTGACATCGACACCATTGGTGATAAAGCCGCGCTCACATTCCTGCACAAACCGGAACAAGAACAACGCCAGCACCGCCACCACGGCCACATAACGCGCCGGCTGCACAATCGCCCCGAACCCCGTCACCGCCTCAGTAGACACAATCTCTGCCGCCCAACTAATGCTAGCACCCAGATCATCAGTTTCAGCGGCTGCCGTATCGCATTAACCAGCCCGTCATCCCACACAGTGCTGGTAACCGAGGCTTTCAGAGCGAGGCGCTCAAGAACACGGCGAGCCGCGAAATTACAAGTCATGGTACCTAGCACCACCAAAAATACAGTGATAACCACAGGGTCAGTCAACCAACCCCAGATGCCAACAGTAAGCTGGTCAATCGCGTAGTCGTTCATATCGGGCATCTTTGCTCAGTTCCTATGCTGACGTTAATTGTTCGCGTTAATTGTACGCGCTAATTGTTTGCGCCAACTGCCTACGTTAGCTGCTCATATCAACTACGGGCCCTTCTCATCGCCGCCCCCAAACACCGACCTGAATATGACCCCGAGCATTATAGGTGAATTTTCGGCTTCCTTGTACAGCAGAAGGGATGGTGTACATTAAAGGTGTACCGCTGCATTCGCAGTACACATTTAGTGTACTCTTAGTGTGCTCTGGCGCCTGGTTACACAGAATTAGCCCCACCTCTCTCACCCTCGCACCGTCAGGCTAGCCTCCGGCAGTTATCGCGGCCATCAAGTCGACCACAGTGGCTTGTTATTCCTAGCCGCCTGTATATAATCACAGTGACTGTATAAAAAAACAGCCCTTAACCAATGGTGATTGTGACTATGAGTAAAACCGCTTCTGATTCGCCCCTGAAGGCATCACCCGCCAAACTGACGCCGCGGCAGGCAGAGGTACTCGAGTTCATCAAATCATACCTTGATGAGACAGGCTATCCACCGACGCGCGCCGATATAGCCCGACAATTAGGCTTCAAGAGCGCCAACGCCTCAGAAGAGCACCTCAAGGCACTCGCCAGAAAAGGCGCCATCGAGATGATCCCTGGCACCTCACGTGGCATCAAGCTGCCAGAGACCCTAGGCATCCCCATCGTCGGTCGCGTGGCCGCCGGTAATCCCATACTAGCTCAGGAACATATTGAAGATTATTGCGAGTTACCCCCTAGCTTTTTCCGCCCCAAGGCCGACTACTTGCTCACCGTCCAAGGCGACAGCATGATTGATATCGGCATACTCGACGGTGATCTACTCGCTGTGCACAGCACCACAAATGTCAACAACGGCGACATCGTCGTCGCCCGAGTTGAAGATGAAGTCACCGTCAAGCGTCTGCAAAAAAACCGCAGCAAGCACCTCATCACTCTGCTCCCAGAAAACGCCGACTTCTCACCCATCGACGTTGACCTACGCGAACAAAATTTCGTCATCGAAGGCATCATGGTCGGTGTTATCCGCCATTAGTGGGTAGTTATGGGGTCGGAGCGTATTAGGAGTGCATTAATTGTGTACAGCTGGCGGTGAACGCTGCCAGCTGTACACAATTAATGCACTCCTAATACACTCCGACCCCACCCGCGGTCTTAAGACTCTTCTGGTTTGGCTTTTGGTTTAGCTTTCGCTTTGGTTTTTGCCTTGGCCTTAGCTTTCGTCTTAGCTTTCGCTTTCGCCTTCGGCTTCTTCACAGGCGCCGCTTCCTCCGCCCATTGACCATCAACGAAATCAGCTCGCCAGCCCGTAGGCTTGTCGTCCTTCTCGGTCATCAGATAGTGTTCTTTAGTCTTCCGACCGAACTTAATCAAACTACGATTACCATCAGGATCCTTCAACGGCGCACGCATCAAAAACGCATACTTAGGATCAATCTCATTCTGATGCGAGATCAACTCATCCAAAAAAGGCGCGCGCGTCTCGCGGTTCTTCGGAAACTGACTCGCCGCCAAGAAGATACCCGCCGCACCGTCTCGCAGCACATAGGTATCGTCAACCTTCACACATTGCAGCTCTGGCATCGCCACCGGATCCATCTTCGGCGGCGCCGCCTCACCGTTACGCAAAAGCTTACGCGTGTTCTTACAATCATCACTCGTACAACCAAAGTACTTACCAAAACGCCCCGTCTTTAGTTGCATCTCAGCACCACACTTATCACAGTCCAACAAAGGACCGTCGTAACCCTTGATCTTGAACTGACCGGACTCAATTTCCGCCCCATCGCAATCCGGGTTATTGCCGCAAATATGTAACTTACGTTCACTATCAATCAGGTAGCTGTCCATGGCCGTCTTGCAGAGAGGACAACGGTGCTTGGTAAGCAACAGTCTTGACTCCGCCTCGTCATCGTCATTGGCACTAACCGCCTCGTCACCCGACGTCAGGTTGAGAGTGCTCTTGCAACGCTCCTTGGGTGGCAGGTTATAGCCAGAACAACCCAGGAAAACCCCGGTGCTGGCGGTACGAATCTGCATCTTACGACCACATTGCGGACATTCAATATCCGTCATCGTTGGCTCGTTAGCACGCATGCCGCCCGTCTCACTGCCGGCCTTTTCTAGCTTACCGGCGAAGTCCCCATAGAACTCATTGAGAACGCTTTTCCATTCAAGCTTGCCGTTAGAGACACTGTCGAGCTTTTGTTCCAGCTCCGCCGTGAAGCCATAGTCGAGCAGGTTGGGGAAATTCTCAACCAGCCGATCGGTCACTACATCACCAATTTTTTCCGCATAAAAACGTTTATTTTCCAGCTTTACATAGCCACGATCTTGAATCGTCGTGATGATCGCCGCGTAAGTCGAAGGTCGACCAATGCCTTTCTTCTCCATTTCCTTAACCAAACTCGCCTCGCCATAGCGGGCCGGCGGCTTCGTAAAATGCTGCACAGGCAACAACTCAGCCAACGTCAGCACCTGACCAACATCATAATCTGGTAGAGGCGGTTCTTCGTCTTTACGACCGGCAGGTTGTTGCACCAGGGTATAGCCGTCAAAGCGCAGAATACGTCCACGAATACGCAGTTCAAGCTCAGCGGCACTCACCACCACCGCCGTACTGGTGTATTCGGCATTGGGCATCTGGCAGGCCACGAACTGGCGCCAAATCAACTCATATAAACGCTCAGCATCGCGCTCCATACCAGCAATCGATGAGGTTTTTACTGTCACATCAGAAGGCCGTATAGCCTCGTGCGCTTCCTGTGCACCGTCTTTGCTGCTGTAAACCCGTGGCTCTTCCGGCACGTATTTCGCACCATACTCTGATCCAACAAATTCACGGCAGCCGTTCACCGCGTCGTTACTCAAGTTGGTGGAATCCGTACGCATGTAGGTAATGTAGCCCGCTTCATATAAGCGCTGAGCCAGCATCATGGTTTTCTTCACGCCAAAGCCAAGACGTGTACTCGCCGCCTGTTGCAGGGTGGAGGTGATAAACGGCGCCGTGGGCCGTGTCTGAGTCGGCTTGTCTTCACGGCTCTTGACAACAAAACTGGCGTCTTGCAGACGCCGCAGCGCGTCGTCAGACTGCTCCTTGTTAATCGGTCGGAAACCCTTGCCGCCGTCCTTTGTCACGTCGAACTTGATAAGGTCGTCCTCACCACCCGTTTCGTGCAAATTCGCGAACATCTCCCAGTATTCCTCAGGAATAAACGCTCGAATTTCCCGCTCACGCTCGACCAGTAAGCGTACGGCTACCGATTGAACACGCCCCGCTGACAAGCCCCGAGCAATCTTCGCCCATAAGAGTGGTGAGACCATAAAGCCCACAACACGGTCCAAAAAGCGCCGCGCCTGTTGCGCATTAACCCGCGCCATATTGACCTCACCAGGATGCTCAAAGGCTTCCTGGATCGCTTTTTTGGTAATCTCGTTAAACACTACGCGACGATAGCGACTGTCATCACCACCAATCACCTCACGCAGGTGCCAGGCAATGGCTTCTCCTTCGCGGTCAAGGTCAGTCGCAAGGAATATCTGGTCTGCATCCTTGGCTAATCGCCGTAATTCGCTGACCACTTTTTCTTTGTCGGGCAGCGTTTGGTAGTTCGCCTCCCAGTTATTCTCAGGATCAACGCCCATCCGGGTGATCAACTGGGTGCGGGCTTTCTTCTTCTTATAAGCCTCTTTCTTATCGGCGGGAACCTTGCGGGTCTTCGCCGCCTCAGCGGCGCGCGCCTTAGGGTCCACAACCCGGGAGGCACCGGTGGGCAGATCGCGGATATGGCCCACACTCGACTTAACAATAAAGTCGTTCCCGAGATACTTATTAATCGTCTTGGCCTTGGCCGGCGACTCAACAATAACTAGCGACTTTCCCATACTTTCCTATTTACCTGCCAACAACATGGCGCAAAACAGTGATATTAAAAGAGTGACACAAAACTGCGACACTAAAACGGCGACGTTGAAAGGGCGCTATATATAGTGTGTTAACTGGCGAAGGTCAACCCAGACGCTCTTTGAAACCTTTGAAAACCATTCGAAACGGGTCCGAACCACGCCGAATCAATTCCTTTCTAGCTTAGCCGACAATCCAGAGCCCTTGTCAACCCACAGTTTGCGGGCGGCGGACAATACGACCTCATTCGCCAGCACTCGAGGCCAGCGGTAGCGCGGCACAATCTCTTAAGAAATCAAGGAGTTTAGTCAATCCCTGCGTGTCTGCACGCTCCCGCCAATAAATCGAAATAATAAATTTTTGCTCTTCGACACGAATCACATCGTCAGGCAGGCCACCGATGCCACCAATCAGGTACTCATTCAGGGCCGGCGGCAGGTCTGCAAGCCGGGTATCATGCCACTGCCAGCCTCGTGGCAGGCCCTCAACAGCAGCACCTTGCTGACGATTCAACGCCCAAGCAATTTCCGGGCGCTGACGCCACCGGTCAGGACGCGGCCGGAATCGGCGATAGGCCACCGCAGCCATAACACGCTTCAGCGGCTTACCGGTATTACTCAAATATTGCTCAGGATCAGGATCGGGGTCATCAATGCGGGTCAGCGCCACACTGACCCCCGCCTCCATAGCCGCCTTGCGCATCGCAATTTGCTGCTTCTGGCGCTTCGACGGTAGGAGCGACAGAATCGGCCCAATAATGACCAAAAGAATGATAATAATGATGACATAAGCCATGATCGTGATTGCCTGTGATAAAAAGACAGCGACTGTCATCGCATTGCTGTTGAGGTCGGTCAGTTTACTGTGTAAATTCGCCTCACAGGGTCATACCATCACCTATTTAGTCAATCTCTTCATTAATTATCTAATAAGGAATCTTCCATGGGCGAGTACAAGCATATTCTAGTTGCCGTCGATCTGACGGAAGAATCACTACAAGTAACCCAGCGCGCCTGCGCACTCAAGCATGCATTTCAGGCCAAGTTAAGCTGTGTGCATGTTATCGAGCCCCTAAGTCTGGCCTATGGGGGTGATATCCCCATGGATTTGTCGACAATCCAGGAGCAGATTCAGGAAACCGCCAAGCATCATTTGGCAGACTTTGCCAGCACCCTATCCATCCCCACCGAAGACCAACACTTGATCTTCGGCCGGCCGGAAACAGAAATTCACGCGTTGGCCGAGCAAACCGGCGCCGACCTCATCGTGGTCGGCAGTCATGGTCGCACAGGCCTCGCCCTATTGCTGGGCTCAACCGCCAACGGAGTGCTGCACGGCGCCTCCTGCGATGTACTCGCCGTGCGCGTCGGTACGTAGCATCTGCCACAGGTTATTGTTTTGTTGATATGTGCTCCACTTAGTCAAACTGGTTACCGCCCATCTGCAGTATTTATCTCGTTGTTCACGGGACTCTGCCTCGTGGTGCTGCTGTGCCTGCCAGCCCAGACGGTGGCGCAAACCGCCGCCGCAGACTCGCTCGAAACCGCCAACCTGTACACGCAAAGGCGGCAATACCAGTCAGCCATCGCTGCGATCAAGGCTCGCCAGAATAAAAAATATGCCCGCATCGCTGATGACCTGAAGACCTATCCCCTGTACCCCTATCTTGATTATACCTACAAAATTCACAACCTTTCACGCCAGAAAGGCGAACAAATTCAAAGCTTTATCGACCAATGGCCAGACACACCGCTCGCCAACCAGCTACGCCAAAACTGGCTGTATGTCTTGGCCAAACGCAATCACTGGGAAGAATTTCTCACCTTTCATGACCCCGAGCGATCCACTCGCATCAACGCCTGCTTCTACGCCTACGCACTTTACAAGGTCAACCAGCAAGACCTAGCATTTGCCGAGGCGCGCAAGCTATGGCTGGTCAACAAGTCACAGCCAGACGAATGTGATCCCATTTTTAACGTCTGGCGCAGTGCCGGCTTACTCACCGATGACCTTGCCTGGCAGCGCTTCGGCATGGCCATGGACAGTAATATCACGAGCCTGGCCGCGTATCTATTACGTTTTGTAGGCAAGGCCGACAAGTCCCTCGCCAACCAGTACCAACGCGCCCGACGTGATCCAGCCGGCATCTTGCGGGCCAGCTCATTGGTCCGGGACACCCCAAAGGTACGTCAGGTAGTGGACTATGGCATTCGGCGCCTGGCCCGCAAAGACGCCAGCGCAGCCCTTATCGCCTTGCAGCGCTATGAGCAAAGCCACGAATTTACGTCAGAAGCATTGCAAAGCCTATACGCCTACGTAGGCATTCGGCTGAGCCGCGACGGAGATCCAGACGGCGTCTTAGACCGCTTGCATGTGACGCTGACAGGGCAAACTGACCTGCTAGAAGCCCGAGTCCGGCTGGCACTGCAGCAGCTAGACTGGGGTCAGGCCCTGGTCATGATCAATTTGCTAGAAGCCACTAGCCAGCAACAGCCACGCTGGCAGTACTGGAAAGCCCGCATCCTAGCCGGCTCATCCAACCCTCTCGATCAACAAGCCGCCACGACTATCTATCGTGAGATCGCCAAGCAGCGCGATTTCTATGGATTTCTGGCCGCTGATATTCTCAAGCAGCCGTACAACTACGAAGACGACCCCGCCAGCATCAGCCGCGAGGAGATACTGGCGCTGGAAGCAACCCCTGGCATTCAGCGGGCGTCAGAGCTGTTTGCCCTGCGCGAGTTAACTCGCGCGAGGCGTGAGTGGCGCTTTACCACGCGTGATTTCTCGGTGCGCGAACGCCAAATAGCCGCTCGAGTGAGCGATGGATGGGGCCAGTATAATCAGGCGATACGGGCCATGATCGACGCCCGTGCCTGGGATGATCTGGACATCCGCTTTCCGCTGGCGTTTCACGAGAGCTTTATTAACAACTCCCGTGTAGCCGTCATATCACCACAATGGTCCATCGCCATCGCTCGTCAGGAAAGCGCCTTTATGACCGATGCGCGCTCTGGGGCCGGCGCTATGGGGCTGATGCAACTGATGCCAGCCACGGCCAAGCAGACAGCGCGCCGTCACGGCGTCAAGTATTCTGCCCCCATTGATCTCATTGACCCCTACAAGAACATCAAACTGGGCACCGCTTATCTGGGCAACATGTTTCGGCGCTTCAGCAACAACCGCATTCTTGCCTCGGCTGCCTACAATGCCGGGCCCACTCGGGTAAAACGCTGGTTGAATCCGGCACTGCCACTGGACGTCTGGATTGAGACCATCCCCTTCAAAGAGACGCGCAACTATGTGCAGAACGTCTTGATGTTTGCGAGCATCTACTCACGGCGGCTAAATCTTGATCAGCCTTTGATCTACCCTAGCGAGCGGAGCGATTTCTCGCAGCACACCATCACCCAAGACGCGCCTGTCGCGCTCCCCAATAAAAGCTGAGCCATGCCCTTTAACCGCTAACGAGAACTTTCTTCAATATTCTGCATTCTCCGTTAATTCAACTATGCTTAATCGGCAGGTTGAGACCTGAACTCTTTTTTTGAGAAGATTATACATGCCCGTGACTACCCAATCAGAGCTAGAAAGCGTCGATCCAGACTGGTCACAGGTCCGCGAGACCGTTGTGATGCTCTACCTTTCTGCCGCGCAAATTGAAGCAGCGATGCATGAGGGGGGCCAATCTGTGCACCGCTTGACCCACTCCTTTGAGACCATATCCACTGCCTCCAACCAGCTCAGCCAAGCACTCTCAGACTCAGAGAGCGACTCACAGACCACAACTTCGCCTGTCGCCCAACAGGCCGTCGCGATGATCAATAACGAAATCCAAAACTCAGTAGTCGCGTTCCAGTTTCATGACCGTATTAGCCAGCGACTGCACAATGTCACCACCGCCTTACATAGCTTGTCAGACCTGATCAACTCCATTGAGCGCACGGGCAACCCGGATGAATGGCAGCAACTGCAAAACACCATCAAGCGGAGTTACACGATGGAGTCAGAGCGCCTGATGTTTGAACACATCATGCTCGGCGCCAGTGTCGACGACGCCCTGGCAATCTACCGCCACAACTTTGATGACCTGCCAGAAACAGACGACTCTGACGATGATATTGAACTCTTCTGACCCAATAGCACCACCCGCCGCTGGCATTGCTAGCACGTCAACCGATCTTCGATCGTGACGGCGACAGCGCCACCGCCGAAGTGCTCATCAGCGCCTTCACCCACCTGAACATGAATGACCTGGTGGGTAACCATCAAGTCTACGTCAACTTTACTCGCAACCTGATTGGCCAGATCTTACCGTTCCACAAGTCTCGATTGGTCGTCGAAGTGCTTGAAGATATCGTCATTGATGACCACGTGGCGGATCCCATCAAAGCACTGGCTGACGAAGGCTATAGCATTGCCCTCGATGACTCTACACGTAACGCCGGCGCCGACCTGCTGCTACCGCTCGCGGATATCGTCAAACTCGACGTTTTCGCCCTCGACCGCCCCACACTGCGCCACCATGTTGAACAACTGCGCCCCTAAAACGTCACCCTGTTGTCGGAAAGGTTAAAACCCATGACGACTATCGATTTTGCAGGGACCTGGGGTTCACGCTATTTTGGGGTTATTTTCTCTGCAAGCCGCAGATCGTCGCGGACCACAAAATATCACCATCACGTCTAATGGTGCTGGAGCTACTGAGCGACTGCAGGACCCTGATATCGAGGTGCGGGAGCTAGAACGCCTGATCAATTTCGACCCGGTGATTGGCTTCAAAATCATGACGCTGTTTAGCTCGCCCCTGTATGCGATGGCCGGCAAAATTGACTCGCTGAGTCGGGCAATCAACTTGCCTGACGTACCGCTGTCGTACGGTGGCGACTGTGGCCTGGCGCTGCATACGGTTATCTCTCACGAAAGGGCGCAGTGTGACGATATCGACTGCCACTAGCTGGCCAGCTTTACTATTGCAGAGGTTGACGTCGGCGAGGCCTACCAGGCCAGCATTACCTGGCAAGCCCAGTCGGCGATCGTCTGACCCAGCGACATATCTGCGCTATACTACCCCCCAGTTTTATTAGCCCGGTGTCATCTCCATTCTATGAATAGCCCACCTAGTCACAGCACGTCGATTGACAGTGCCAGCCCTGAACCCTTAATTGATATCGGCGCAAACCTCACCCACGAGTGTTTTATCCGGGATATTCCTGCCGTCGTCAATCGGGCTAAAGCCGCCGGCCTGGTGCAGATCATGGTCACGGGCGCATCCCTGCAAGGCAGTCAGCAAGCCGCGCAACTAGCCCAACAGCACCCCGGCTATTTGTGGGCTTCGGCCGGCATACATCCGCATCATGCGGACGAAGTCGACGCCGCCGCAATGTTGGTGATCAAGCAGTTGCTAAGCCAGCCAGAGGTGAAGGCGGTGGGTGAAACCGGTCTCGATTTCTTCCGTGACCTATGTCCGCGCGCGCAACAAATCAAGGCCTTTGAAGCACATATTGAGCTGGCCATTGAGTTGCAGAAACCCATGTTCTTGCACGAGCGTGATGCCAGCAAAGCCTTTATTGAGGTCTTGTCGCCCTACCGTGATCAACTACCTAACGTTGTGGTCCACTGCTTCACAGGTGAGGCCACTGCCCTGCACAGCTATATCGATATGGACTGCCACATCGGCATCACCGGCTGGCTGTGTGATGAACGCCGGGGCACGCACCTCATACCGCTGATGATCGACATTCCCGATAACCGGCTTATGATCGAGACTGACGCGCCCTACCTGATGCCACGCAATATTCGCCCAAAACCCAACAATCGGCATAATCAGCCACATTTCCTGTCCTATGTTTGCCAGGCCGTGGCTGATGCGCGGGGTGTTAATTACGCGAGTGTGGCAGCCATGACCACAGCCAACGCGGCAGAGTTCTACCAGTTGTGAACACGCCAGTAAAAATCACACTGTACACCACACTGGGTTGTCATTTGTGCGAACTGGCCTTACATTTGCTACATCAGGCACAGCAGGCTCAAGACCGCGACCTGCAGATTATCGAGGTGGAAATTGCTGACGATGACGAGCTGATGGAACGCTATGGCATTCGCATCCCTGTACTCCGTGTCGCTGATGCTGAGCTCGGCTGGCCCTTTGATGATGAAGGCCTGGGGCAGTTTCTTAAAAAGATAAGCCGATAGCCTTCCCTGAGAACACATCAGCACATCGGTACTGGCGCCAGCCAACAACAAAACAACCCCACCAGGATACTTACCATGCAAGCAGACTATGGCAGTTGGACATCACCGATCACATCAGACCTTATCGTCGCCGAAATGATCGGCGTATCCGGCCCCCGCTCTCAGGGCAGCAGCCAGTATTGGCTCGAGTCGCGACCTCAGGAAGCAGGCCGCAATGTCATCGTCCAACGACTGAGCAATGGCGAGACACGGGAGGTGACCCCCGCGCCTTTCAATGTTCGCACACGGGTGCATGAATATGGTGGCGCAGCTTGGTGGATGCATGCGCAACACATTTACTTCGTTAACTTTGACGACCAGCAGATTTATAGCCTGCTGACGACCGATGACGAAAGCGAGGTGACGGCCGCGCCACAAAAACTCACTGACGCTGACAACCTACGCTTTGCTAATGGCATCATGGACACCCACCAGCAGCGGATGATTTGCGTGGTGGAAGATCACAGCCAAACGGGTCAGGAGCCACAGAACTATCTTGGCGCAGTAGATCTTGCCAGCGGCGCCGTCACCGCTCTGCACCAGGGCCACGATTTTTATGCGGCGCCCGCCTTGAGCCCTAACGGCAAAAAACTCGCATGGATCACCTGGGATCACCCGGCTATGCCTTGGGATGGTACGCAACTCTGGCAGGCTAGCGCCACAGACCTGGCAGCCGCCACCGAGATCACCGGCGGGCCGAAGGAATCAGTACAACAACCCCGCTATGACGGGGATGGCAACCTGCACTACATCTCTGATCGCAGTGGCTGGTGGAACCTGTACCGCCAAGACGAAGACAGCAGCACCTGCCTGTGGCCAATGGAAGCCGAATTCGGCGTACCCCAGTGGGCTTTCGGCAGTTGCACCTACCAATTTCAGCCAGAGGGTATCGTCTGCCTGTATAGCAGCCACGGCGAAAGCAATCTGGCACGGCTCAACATTGATGGCAGCCATCATGTCATCAGCCAGCCCTGCACCCAAATCAGCAGCTTTTACATCGACGCACACACCAGCACCTGCCTGCTGGCCGGCGCCTCACCCACACAGTTCAATGCCATCATCGCCCTTGATTTTGAAAGCGGTGCAACCACAATCATCAAGTCATCGTGCGATCTCGCACTCGACACGGGTTATTACGCCGTACCGCAAGCCATCACCTATCCCACCGCTGACGACGATGTTGCCCATGCGTTCTATTATCCACCGACTAATAAAGACTTTGAGGCGCCGGCGGGCAGCGCGCCACCACTGATCGTCGAACTCCACGGTGGGCCTACCAGCGCGACGCACTCGGGCCTAAGCTTAAGCAAGCAATACTGGACCAGTCGCGGTTTTGCCGTGCTCGATGTGAACTACCGTGGTTCAACCGGCTATGGCCGGGCCTACCGTGAAAAATTGCGACACCAGTGGGGCGTCGCAGACGTTGACGACACGGTGTATGGCGCGCGCCACCTGGTGGAACAACGCCTGGCCGATCCAGCGCAGCTGGCTATCAAAGGCGGCAGTGCCGGCGGTTATACAACCCTGGCAGCATTGGCCCTGCGAGACACTTTCAAAGCCGGCGCCAGCTACTATGGTATCGGCGACCTTGAGGCTCTAGCACGGGACACCCACAAGTTTGAGTCCCGCTATCTCGACAGTATGATCGGCCAATACCCTCAAGAGATAGCTGTTTATAAGGCGCGTTCACCCATCAACCATATCGACAAGCTATCTTGTCCTGTGATTTTCTTTCAGGGGCTCGAAGACAAGGTCGTACTGCCTAACCAGGCCGAGCAGATGGTCGAGGCCTTGTCACGCAAGGGCATACCTGTGGCCTATGTACCCTTCGAGGGTGAGCAGCATGGCTTCCGCAAGTCTGAAAACATCAAGCGAGCGCTAGACCTGGAGCTGTATTTCTATGGCAAGGTGTTTGGCTTTACACCGGCTGATGTCATCACGCCCATAGACATTATCAACCTGAAATCATCAATCTGACACCATCAACCTGACCCAATGAAACAAGACTGAGTCCCAATACCCATGAGCACGCTCATTCAATGCGCCAATATCAGCCATATGGCGGGCACCAAGGCGTTGTTCAGCGGTCTTGACATGACCATCGACAGCACAGCCAGAATCGGTCTGGTGGGCCACAACGGCGCGGGCAAATCGACCTTGCTGGCGTTACTGGGAGGCGAACCAGCCGATGGCGGTGATATCAGCCGCAGCAACGATTTGCACTTAGAAATCGTCGAGCAGTTTATGCCC
>Ga0307492_10000251_pt1 | contig 23116 bp, 24 predicted proteins | sample SI3LmetaG_FD_202365 | JGI IMG/M metagenome (GOLD analysis project Ga0307492, IMG submission 202365) | Sea-ice brine microbial communities from Beaufort Sea near Barrow, Alaska, United States - SI3L | ecosystem: Environmental > Aquatic > Marine > Coastal | place: USA: Alaska | collected 2017-05-06 | reverse complement strand
CCCGTATTAAGCGACAATTAACTTTACCAGCCAGTCAAGATAGTTGACGCGCTATACCCCCGTATTCACCAGAGCTAAACCCAATAGAGCAAGTGTGGAGTTGGCTTCGCCAACATCATTTAGCGAATCGATGTTTTAGCGGCTTTGGCGCCATTTTCACAAAATTCAAAGGTCGAACGTTTTAATAAGGTATCTGGCCAAGCACAGCCGGGACAGTCAAACCCTTAAATTTGATTGAGTTGAGTGAGTAATCTTGTACCTTTAATGGGTCCAACTTTAGTACTGACATTTTTATATGCAGACACAACAGTCGTTACACCTGCTGCACATTCTTTTTTTTTGGTTACCTGCAAGTTTTTTACATCAATAGTGTGTTTTGTCATCTAAATTACCCCTAACTCAGAATATATAGCAGCGCCCAGCATCACCATTATGATGACTATCGTTGTTAACGTTGCTGTAGATAGAAAATTAGTGTCCCAACACTTTTGCAGGATTAATTCTCGCAGCTTTTATTGCTGGATATAGTGTGGCTACAATGCTCAAAACTAAAGCAATGAGGGCGGTGAAATAAACTTCATTCCAGTTTAATTCTGAAGGTAAAAAATTAATAAAATAAACATCACCTGATAAGAATTGTACGCCTAACAAATCTTCAATAAAACGCGCAATAGCAGCTAAATTGGTCGCCGTTAAAACCCCCAGTATTACGCCCACTATTGTGCCAATCAGGCCATTAAATGTTCCTTGCAACATGAAGACTGAAATAATAAGGCTGTTTTTTGCCCCCATACTTTTAAGCATCGCAATTTCGCTTTGCTTTTCGTTAACCGCCATCACTAGGGTAGAAACAATGTTAAAACACGCCACAGCGATGACCAAACTTAATGCGATATACACCACCGCCCTCACCAACTGTATATCTTGATACAGATTGCCATCATTGATAGTCCAATCCGACATGTATACTTCAGGTGTTAATTTATAACCAATTTCACGCGTTAATTCCCGTGCACTAAAAGCATCCCGATATCTTAAACGTATACCCTGGGCACCATACTTAATATTTTGTGCCTGTGCTGCCAAAGACATATGCATATAGCCAATATGATTACTAAGTTCACCGCCCATATCTAAACTTGCAATGATATTTAGGCGCAGTGTTTTTGGCGCACTTAAACTTAAACCTTCTGAAAGCTGAGGCAATAAGATTTGTACTTTATCACCGACTACCAAATCTAACTTTTGCATCAGGCCGATGCCTAACATAGTGGCGTTTTCATCTAATTTGAATTGCTGCCACTGTTCGCTAGAAATTAAACTTGGGATAACACCATCAGATGCATAAAGGGAATCTAAGCCGGTCATCTCAACCGCCTTCATTTTATTGCCTTTTTGCAACATCCCAGTGGCGTTTACATAAGGTTCTACAAAAATCACTTCGGGGTGCTGATTTAGAGCTTCTACTTCTGCAGGCCAATTTTCAATGCCACTTGCATACACAGATTTAAACTCTGCATGGGGAATAACAGACAACAAACGATCTTTTAATTCTTTTTCAAAACCGTTCATTACCGACAACAACAGAATCAGCACAAAACACCCTAAACCGATCCCAAAAGTTGAAGAAGCCGAAATAAATGATATAAAACCATTCTGGCGTTTATTTGATCGAAAACGCCACGCCAACAACCACACCAAATGCACTAGATTCTGCCCTTTATATCGTTTTTTAAAGCGTTGGTTGTTTCAGTGGATGCATCACTCAAGCAGCCGTCGATTAAGTTTAAAGAGCGGTCCAAACGTTTAGCCAATTGAGTATCATGGGTCACCACCACAAAGCTGGTATGCATTTGTTCGCGTAAGTCACTGAGTAACTGGTAGATACTTTCACCGGTTTTTTGATCAAGGTTTCCTGTCGGTTCGTCTGCGAGTATTAATTTGGGTTGGGTCACCAAAGCTCTGGCAATTGCCACACGTTGCCGTTCACCACCCGATAATTCAGCAGGTTTATGTTTGTATCGGTGAGATAAACCGACCTTATCTAACATAGCCATGGCTAACTCATTTGCTTGTTTAATAGCTTTTTTAGCTATTAATAGAGGCATAGCGACGTTTTCTAACGCACTAAACTCGGGTAATAAATGATGGAATTGATAAACAAAACCAAGGGATTGATTGCGAAATTGAGCTTGTTGATTGCTGCTAAAAGTAAATATATCTTGTTGTTCAAACTTCACTTGCCCTGAGGTAGGCTTATCTAAAGCCCCTAGCAAGTGTAATAAGGTACTTTTACCCGAGCCTGAACTACCTACAATGGCAACTTGCTCGGCTTTATTAATAGAAAAATTGATGTTTTTAAGCACCTTAACGCTATTTTCTCCATCGTTATATTCTTTGGACAGATTGGTACATTTGAGTAACTCACTCATAATCAGCACATTTCCCTAATTTGCATTTGAACTGTTGGTTTTCTGATGCTTACGTAAACGCTTCTTTTCTCTTCTTTTAGCCAATATCCGAGCTAATTTTCGCATGCTTACCACTTGGTCGCTTTCATCAATGATATCAATACCGAACAAGCTCTCAACTAAATCCTCAACCGTTAACACTCCCTCTAAACCACCATATTCATCTACGATAAGTAACATATTTCCTCGTTGTGAATGTAAGGGTGCAATGGCATTGGCTAACGACATACTGCTTAGTATGGTGACCATATCCTTTTGGTAAGTCTTAAGTTCTCTGTCAGCATTGCCACGAGCGTAGGCCAATAATAAATCTGACTTTAATACATAACCGGTAATTTTTTCTGGCTCACCATCTTCATAGATAGGGATCCGTGAAAATGACACATCAGCGTGATTTTGTAAAAAATGCTCAACAATCATAGTATCAGGTAACGAAAAAACGACGGTTCTGTGAGTCATGGCTTGCCGAACTTTAAGTTGCTTTAAACTAAGTAGATTCTGCATCACAGTGGCTTCTCGGGCAGCAATTTGACCTTCCTCAAAAGACAACGCAGTCATCGCGTATAATTCATCTCGGTTCAAACCAATAAGAGGTGACTCATCTTGCATTTTGGATGTCATTTTTTGCGCCATTTGTACAAATGGCCACAAAACAATGATCAAATATTTTAAAAAATAGGCGGTAGCTGGTGCAAGTTTACGCCAATACGTTGCTCCAAGGGTCTTAGGGATAATTTCCGAGAAGACTAAGATCAACAAAGTCAAAATAGCCGAAGCAATTCCTAAATAAGCATCCCCGAACACTACAGCTGCCTGTGCGCCTGCACCAGCTGCTCCCATCGTATGCGCAATGGTATTTAAACTCAAAATAGCAGCAAGGGGGCGATTGATATCACTGACCTGTTTTTTCAGCAACTTCCCTGATGGATGGCCCTTTTTTTCTAATACAGAAATATAGGCAGAAGAAATGCTTAGGATAACCGCTTCTGCTATAGAGCAAACAAACGAAAAGCCTAACGCGATAACGATATATAACAACAACAAAAGCATAGGGATTAATTCTCAGAGGATAGCGTCAAAGCATCATATAAATATAGATAATAGACATAACACAAGCTTATCAAACCATAAGCAGATAGCGTAGTGTTAATAGGGCCAAAAAAGGAATTTTTCATAAGAAGAGAATAACAAACAATTTAATGGCGGAGTGGACGAGACTCGAACTCGCGACCCCCGGCGTGACAGGCCGGTATTCTAACCAACTGAACTACCACTCCGCATATAAATTGTATTTTGTTTTGATGTTGGCGGAGTGGACGAGACTCGAACTCGCGACCCCCGGCGTGACAGGCCGGTATTCTAACCAACTGAACTACCACTCCAGCCGTAATCAAAACATTTACTCTACAAACTTAGTTTTAAAGTAATCACACAAGATAAACTAAAATACTAAATCCACAAGTAAATTAGATAACATCGAAGTTGGCGGAGTGGACGAGACTCGAACTCGCGACCCCCGGCGTGACAGGCCGGTATTCTAACCAACTGAACTACCACTCCACAATTTTCAATGTTATCAAACGGTTAAGTGAGAACTAATGTAACTCCCTTCCCAACCGCGGCGCAGATAATACGGGTTCACCCCATACTAGTCAATAGCTTTTTTATAGGATATTCAGTTAAAAGCTTTGATTGCTGCAGTATTAAACAATTTGTTGATTAAGCGGACAATAATCACTCTTTAGGGAGGCTTAAGTCCATAAACCCAGGGTCAGATTTATCTTTAGTCTGAGGTTTCTTTTCTGCTGTTGTCCCTTTGGGTTTGGGTTTGGGTTTGAACATTTTTGTTAAAAAGCTCAGGGGATTTTTAGCATCTTTAGCAACAACAATATTTTTAGATCTTTTCATAAATTTAAAATCAGGTTTATTTTCTAGGGTAAGCCACCAAATTAATCCGCCACCTACAATTAAAAGAAACAGATTTATACTCACAACCAAAGAAACAAGAGTTGAAGTTGACATTTTTTCATCAACTAAAGGTGTTTTTTGCTCAGGCAATGCGCTCTGTACGCTGGCATTATCCGCTAGAGATGGGTCCACACCATTTGGTTCAACAACAACCGGCTCTGGTTCCTCTGTTAAGAAGCTATATTCCGGCACATCCAAAATAAATTCTCTGCCTTGTGTGGTATTTCCATAGGCAGTTAACTTAACGCGGTATACGCCATATTCATAATTAACAATTAAATACTCTCGAACATCAGATGACATATCTGTAATAGAAAAATTCTGTATATCGCCACTTGGAAAGCGAACTTTTCCATCGATCAATAAAGTCGACATATCAACATATTCACGTTGAGCATCCACTTTAAGTTTGTGATAACCCTCGCCCCCACCATCCTGCTCAAACGTCACTTCAATAGGATTGGATAACAGCATAATATTAGGATCAACCTGCTCACGAGCAAACATAGGTGTAGACACAGTAAAAGTAGGGACCCATTCGCCATCAGCAATCGCAAGGTTAAATTGCCCAGTAAATACCCCGTCTAAAGGTACCTCATCCATGCCTTTACCGTTGTCTTCAAAAAAAGCGATTATTTCTTTGTTGGCGCCAAAATTATTAAAATTGGGGTTATTAGTACTCGCCAATGAAATAGTAAGTTCAACCACATCTCTAAATGCAGTGTAATCAATGGGCACTCCATTATTGGTTAAATAGGCCGTTTGTTTAAGAATTTCACCAGAAAATATAATATTAGGTAGAGGGTCTGCGTGTAATGCTAATTCACTAATCACCATAACTCGGCTTTCAGGCGAAATCTGACCAACCGCTTGCCATGGTCCAGGCATAGGGTTTTTAATGCTGATCATGTCGTAGGTGCTGCTATCAAACCAAAAGACACTGCTACCATCGGCACTAGACTGAAATATTTTGGAGCCATCAGGCTGCACTAAAACAATAGGTGCAGAGCCGAAGTCACGAAAAAATATCATAGTAATTTCGTCAACTTCGAAATCGATTCTAAAACGATTTTGCAGTAACTCGATACCGTTGTGATAATCGGTACCTAATTGCGTCAGAGGTGAATCAGAACCTTGACTAATTCCAGATAATTCACTGTCCTGCTGACTTTGGCGAGTAGCTTGAACCGAACAGCTAACGTGGGCAAAAAAACACAAAATAAGAGCCGATATATTCTGTTTTAACATGTTTACTCAACTCACTATTTGTCGCTATTCACGCCATATACAGGCGCCACCTTTTTCAGCCACTAAATCTAAGCGACTTTCGTGCTGTTCTAATTCATCGGCCGTTGCCATAACAACCTTTAATGGTTTTCTTTGTGCAGACAAGCGACGAATAGTTTCTACATGCAAGCCACCTTCACCGCTAGCCTTACCACTTAAATTTAGGTCAGTTTGACCACCTGTCATCAATAGATACACATCAGCCAAGATTTCTGCATCTAACAACGCACCGTGTTTCTCCCGATGTGAATTATCGATGCCATAACGCCTGCACAATGCATCAAGGTTGTTCTTTTGCCCTGGATGAATCTGTCTTGCCATATCTAGGGTGTCGAGCACAGTACACATTTTGGCAGACTCTTTGACTGCCAGACCTGTCAGCCTATTAAATTCATGATCCATAAATCCAATATCAAATGGTGCATTATGGATCACTAACTGAGCACCACTAATAAAATCAATAAATTCATTGGCTATCGACTTAAATACGGGCTTGTCTGTCAAAAATTCATTGGTGATCCCGTGGACCCCTATCGCTTCTTGCTCGACTAGGCGCTGAGGATTGATATAAACGTGAAAGGTATTTCCCGTCAGACGACGATTTATCATCTCCACACAGCCTATTTCAATAATACGGTGGCCTTGTTTAGGATCTAATCCAGTGGTTTCGGTATCTAATACAATTTGACGCATTTCAGACTCTTTATGGAATAATAGAATTTTGTAGCTTTAAACAACTCGGACATTATACTGCGGTAAATAATAAATTCCTGAATTTTTATCCAGATATACACTTAAAATTAGGCAAATATGAAACAAGTAGAAATTTTTACAGATGGCTCCTGCCTAGGTAACCCTGGACCTGGTGGTTATGGTGCTGTGATGATTTTTGACAAACATCGCAAAGAACTCAGTCAAGGGTTTAAACATACCACCAACAACAGAATGGAGCTACTGGCTACTATTGAGGCACTCGCTATTTTAACTGAAGAGTGTTCTGTAAACTTGACCACGGACAGCCAGTACGTAAAAAATGGGATTAACCAATGGATTAAAAATTGGCGGAGAAATGGCTGGCGTACTTCAGACAAAAAGCCCGTAAAAAATGTCGACTTATGGCAACGTTTAGACGAACAAGTCAGTAAACATAAAGTCAGTTGGTTTTGGGTTAAGGGCCACTCTGGTCACCCTGAAAATGAAGCTTGTGACCAGCTTGCTCGAAAAGCAGCTGAAGGTAAAAACATGCCAGTAGATAGCGGTTTTCTGGCTGAGTAAACCTTCAACTCCAGATCAGATTAATAAATGATGAGTAACTGCAAACTACTTATCACTCCACACTGCATATTCATTGTCATTTCCATCGCAAAAGTGAAACCTATGTCCACCAGGAAATTCAAAAGTAGGAATTTTAATGCTTCCACCAGCAGCTTCTATTGCGGCTTGGCTTTTAACTAAATCATCACTGTATAACACAACTAACACACTGCCTTTATCTGCAGACACACTATGTTCAGAAACGTATAAACCACCTGCAATGCCAGCTTCAGAAATAGCAGCATAGTCGTCACCGTAGTCTACAAATTTCCAACCAAACACCTGATTAAAAAAGGCTTTACTTGAAGCCAAGGCTTTTACTGGAATTTCAATATAATTAATTTTATGGTGTTGGCTCATAGTATTCTCCACTTGTTTAAAGCATCATGTTATCAAGTTGTGAGTGTAATAATGCACTAAAATTTACTAAATTTGAGGATAACCAATGCGCGGAATTGAAAATATCTGTTTGTTATTAGGTCGACTGTTAATGGGCACCTATTTTATTCTGCCGGGATTACAGAAGATAACCAGCTATCAAACAATGACAGACTATATGCTTGATCACAATGTGCCTGCTACCGCATTTTTATTACCTGCTACCATTGTTATCCAAGTAACCTTAGGCTTGGCCATTATAATTGGCTTTAAAGGCAAGCTCGCCGCTCTTATTTTAGCTGGATTAACTCTAATTATTAGTATCTACATGCACGACTTTTGGAGCATGGCAGAAAGTTTAGAGCGCACCCATGAAACTCAAAACTTCTTTAAAAATATGGGGATCATGGCTGGACTACTTATGGTTTCAAGCATAGGTACAGGTTGGCTAAGTCTGGACAATCGAAAAGCCAACAATATTTAAACTGAATTAGTTCTGTAACCTAATTAACAATTTGACCTTCGGTCATATGCTTATCTTAGATAACGTTATAAAAAAGAGGTCAACATTATTCTTAACGTTGACCTCTTTTTTCATCATTACATATTATTAAAACTTAGCGCCAACCCAGATCCAAATTTTATCAGCGTCGGCTTTAATATCACCAGCAGAATACGCCGCATATTTGATACCTGCGGTGTAATATTTAGCGTATTTTTTTACATATGATAAGTTGAGTTCACTGCCTAAATCATCAACGCTTTCGCTGGCCTCATCAGCGTCAAATTTATGATAAACAGCTGTCCATCCGCCACCCAATACTTTACCTGCTAACATAAAGCTAGTATCGACTAATCCTTGAGAAGGCGTACCCAAAAACTGATCTGACCATCCATTAAATTTATGCAAAGTGGCTAAAGGAGTAGAAAATCCAAAAGCACCATTATCAGAACCCAGCACTTCGTAGCCAACTTTAGCAGTAATACCACTAAACACGGCTCCAGCTTCAAGGTTTAAATAATCAACGTCAAAGTCCGCCATCACTGACTCACTTGTCTGGCTGGCGTATTCGGCGCGATACAACACCTTAGTATCACCCGCTTTAGTGCTACCCGCAAAGCTAATGCCAAAAGTATCCAAAGCATTATCGGTATTATTATCAACTTCAAGTAAATAGCCATAACCTGTCAATGTACCCACTGATGTTTTGTAAGACGCGTTGATTAAATGATCTTTTGAATCTAAATCAGCGTCTTGAGCAAATATACGGTTTCTCTGAGTAATATAAGCGTATTGCAACGTTAAATCTTTTACAGCTATATATTTTGCAGATAACGCATCAAAGGTTTGTCTATCTTGACGCCAGCCAACATGACCAACAAATCGATGTCCGTCCATAGTGATCACTTGGCGACCTAGTTTTGCACTAAAACCAGAATTTTTATACTGAATGTAACCCTGATCCAATTCAGTGTGCTCAGGATCTGCAATCACTGAATATAGACCAAGGTTATAGCCAGTTGGTCCAACGGTATAATCACCTTGGCCTAGCACAATACGGGTGTCTTCCATTTCAACTTTAGCCGAAAATCCTTTGTAGCTGCCAGTGTCATAAGCCAATAATGTGCGTAATGTCAGCCCACTGGCATCTTCAAGGGCGTTATCTTGGTCAACACTTTCGTAACGCAAGTTTAAATTAACACTTCCATTACCTGAGGTCAGTGCTTCAGTAAATCCCTCTGCGTACGCAATTTGACTGGTAACAGAGCCAACAAGTGCTATTGCTAGAGCAATATTAATAGCATGTTTGTTCATTTTTTTAATAGTTGTTTTCATGGTTTTCTCTCTAGTTTTAAGCACAAATCTGTCTTGTCACAGAATTTTCTGTTAACAATTGTCTAATTTTATTGAATACAGGTTATGGGGTAATATTGTGACTAAGCCACATTGCTTTGAGTTGCCCCACTCTTGCGTTTGGATTGTTTTTTACGGTGTTCGCCAACAGATTCTACTTTACGCTGCTTTTCATATAAGAACTTTAGTACTTCGTGACGATAGTGATTGTATTCTTGGTTATCAGCTAGTTCGATACGATTTCTGGGTCGGTCTAATTCAATAGATAAAATTTCGCCAATAGTTGCAGCGGGGCCATTGGTCATCATCACAATTCTGTCTGAAAGTAACACGGCTTCATCCACATCATGGGTGATCATAATAACGGTATTACCTAATTGTGCATGAATTTCCATAACTGAGTCCTGAAGATGTGCACGAGTTAATGCGTCAAGTGCACCAAAAGGCTCATCCATCAACAATACCTTTGGCTCCATTGCCAAAGCTCGAGCGATACCAACACGTTGTTTCATGCCTCCGGAAATTTCAGCTGGTAACTTGTCTGCTGCGTGACTCATATGAACCAGTTCTAGATTATGTTCAATCCACTCTTTCATTTCTTTTTTTGAACGACCATTAGGGGTTTGTTTAACCGCCAGTTCAACGTTCTTATAAGCGCTCAACCAAGGTAATAGTGAATGGTTTTGAAATACCACAGCTCGTTCTGGTCCAGGCTCATTTACTTCTTGGTTATCCAAGATAACGCCGCCTTTAGTTGCTTGATATAAGCCTGCGACAATATTTAAAACTGTCGACTTACCGCAGCCAGAGTGACCAATTAATGAAATAAACTCACCTTTATTGATACGCAGGTTAACGTTTTGCAAAGCGTTAAATGGTCCCTTAGCAGTGGGGAAATCCATTCCAACTTGTGTCAACTCTAAATGATGTTTGTGACTCATTACTTTATCCTCGAATATACTTTGGTTACTACTAGTCTAAAAATTTTGGGTGACTATACCTCTAAAAAAAGGCTTAACGCAATACCGCACTCTTGTCCCAACTAAATGTTCTCTGCAGCGCTAACATTATTCTGTCTAACGCAAAACCAATCACACCAATTGTTAATACTGCCACCATAATACGGGCTAATGACTCTGAGCTGCCATTTTGAAATTCATCCCACACAAACTTACCTAAACCAGGATTCTGGGCGAGCATTTCTGCAGCAATCAGAACCATCCAGCCAATCCCAAGGGATAAACGTAAACCGGTAAAAATGGCAGGGACTGATGAAGGTAATACAATCTTAGTCACATGTGATAAGCCGTTAAGTCGCAGCACTTTACTTACATTAATTAAGTCTTTGTCGATACTCGACACACCAACAGCAGTGTTGATTAAAGTGGGCCACAAGCAGCACAGTGCAACGGTTACTGCGGAGGTAATAAACGATTTTGAAAACATCGGATCAGAGCTGACATACACAGCACTTACCACCATAGTGACCAAGGGTAACCATGCTAAAGGTGATACCGGTTTAAACAACTGGATCAATGGGTTAATAGCCGTATAAGCATTTTTACTTAACCCACACAAAATGCCTATCGGAATGGCCAACAATGAAGCAACAATAAAACCCACCATCACGGTGTATAGACTCGTCCAAATTTGCTCAAAGAAAGTGGGCGCACCGGTAAAATCTCTAATCTTAGACGCATAGCTTGGGTCTTTAGCCAAACGTGCGGCGTTACGTTGTTCTTGACGCTCGTAAAACTTATCGGCTTTGTCCATCTGCGCATTATGTTCATCAACTAAAACAATAGTCTGCTGCCATACTGACGCAGGTCCAGGGAACTTGCCCAATGAAGTATCAATATTCTTTGCCATCAAACTCCATAACCCTAGGAATATCACAATTCCAACAATGGGCAGTGCTGTGGCAGTTAAAAATTGATTAAGAGTTGGCCAGTTAATTTGTCTAACTTGATTAAAAATAATAGGCACTGCTTGCTGTTTACTCATTTGAAACACTCCATGCTTGATGGGGCATCCCCCCATCAAGCTCACATCACTAGTTAAATTTTGCTGTCATTTTTAAGACCGATAGCAAATTTCTCTAAATAAGCATTAGGTGTACTACCGTCATACACAATATTGTCAATAAAGTGTGTCTGAGCAGGCTTAAAACCTGTTTCTGTTGCAAACTCAGGGAAATCGACTGCCTTGGCTTTGCCTTCAGCTATTAAAGCCTTAGCAGCTTGAGCATATATATCAGGACGATAAACTTGCTTGGCAATATCTTTATACCAAGAGTCAGCTTTAGGCTCCGAAATTTGTCCCCAACGACGCATTTGCGTCAAGTACCAAATGGCATCGCTATAAAAAGGATACGTCGCGTTGTAACGGAAAAACACATTGAAGTCAGGCACGTCACGCTTATCGCCTTTTTCGTATTCAAATGTACCTGTCATACTGTTTGCGATAACATCGTAATCAGCACCAACATATTGACTTTTAGAAAGAATTCTCACTGCTTCTGGTCGGTTAGCATTGTTATTTTCGTCTAACCACATGGCCGCTCTGATCATCGCTTTAACCACACGTATATGCGTATTAGGATTTTCTTCAGCCCAGCCCTTGCTGACACCAAATACTTTTTCAGGATTATTTTTCCAAATTTCATAATCGGTGACAACTGGCACGCCAATGCCTTTAAACACCGCTTGTTGGTTCCAAGGCTCACCTACGCAATAACCATGGATAGTACCTGCTTCCATAGTAGAGGGCATTTGCGGTGGAGGCGTAACAGATAACAAGGCATCAGCATCTATTTGACCACTAGTATCACCTTTATGCGGTGCATAATATCCGGGGTGAATACCTCCAGCAGCTAACCAATAACGTAATTCGTAGTTATGTGTAGAAACGGGGAATACCATGCCCATTTTAAATGGCTTACCCTTACTTCTGAAATCATCAACTACGGGTTTCAGAGAAACTGCTGAAATGGGGTGAACTGGTTTTCCAGCTTTGTGTGGAACATGCTTTTTCATCTCTTTCCAAATATCATTGGAAACTGTGATGGCATTACCGTTTAAGTCCATGCTAAATGCCGTGATTATATCTGCTTTAGTGCCATAACCAATCGTTGCACCTAAAGGTTGGCCCGCTAACATATGCGCACCATCGAGCTGTCCATCAATCACTCGGTCAAGTAATACTTTCCAGTTAGCTTGTGCTTCAAGGGTTACATAAAGACCTTCTTCCTCGAAATACCCTTTTTCATAAGCCACCGCAAGGGGTGCCATATCTGTTAATTTAATAAATCCAAATTTTAATTCTTCTTTCTCTGGCCAACCCAACTCTTTTGCTGATACGCCAGTTGCAATAATTGCCCCCGTTAAGACCGTTGATATCACACCTACTCGGAGTGATTTAACAACTAGTTTTAACGAACTTAATAACTTTAGATTAGTCATTTTCTACTCCGATTTTTATTAGCAAAAAAAAACCCGCAAAGACTCCAGGACATGGAAAGTCTTTGCGGGCTGCATTGCCTATTTGTAACAACGCTACATCGCATAATTACAATTGTTTGTTTAACGCGTGAGGACGATTAACGTCTTCTAATTATTGAGGACAATTATTCTTGTTATAAGAAGTCGCTCATTGAACCTAGTGTTGCAGTAACAATGCCAACTATTATTCACCTTAATTTTCAATAACTTAACGAGAAAATACAAGTGTTATAAAACAATATTCTTGCCAAAGGAGTGCACATTTGCACTACCACAGTGCTATGGCATTATGTGTATACTGATTAAGCCGAGAAAACATAATACAAAAAGACTAACACTTACTTTTAATGCTTATCTTTAAAAAGACAGTCACACATCCACAAGGAATACCGAATAACACACTATTGTTATACCAGTATTTTTATTAGCCTGAACGACGAAAAAATTGCACCGCTTGATCTTCTAGTTTCAGGCGCATTTGATGATATATGTCAGGCCTAAATACTGTTCTGACTAAATCAGCAGGTACATCAATATCTTTTAACTGTCCTGCATTTTTCATTTGGCTAATTAACCATTCACCTCTAATATATTCAGGCACATTGATTGAACTATTGTTAGAACTACTGTTAGAACCATCGCTAGCCGCATTCTTAGTCGATTTGGAAAACTGATTATACGACGGTATAGCACGAGGTGGCATACTGATATGAGTGAGACAGCTACCAATTAATGAGGGTGCAATCACATCAACCGACGCATCTAGGTATTGATCTGAACTCAATAGACGTGCGGCCTCAAATCGATTTGGAATACTTTCTAACCAAATACAGGCTTGTTTCAACGCAGCGCTTAAAGCGATAACTGTATTAGGTTTAGCCTGCTGAAAACTGGCTAATAGTCCTAGTACTTTCTCAGGGCTATCTTGCCATATATCAAAAGATGTCAAAGCGGTTAAACCAATACCTGCTCTAACAGCTTTAGCGTTCCAAGGGCCACCCACACAACAGCCATCAATTTCACCGCTTTGTAAAAATGCCACCATATTCACGGGGGGCACAACCACGATGTCTAAGTCTTCTTCTGAAATATTAGCCGAGGCTAACCAATCTCTAAGCTGATAATAATGACAGCTATATGGAAAAACGGTCGCAAACCGAAGCTTAGGTCGGTTTCGTATTTTGCGCACGCTAATCACTTTCTGCAGCAAGTATGCAGCAAGTGGCAACGTCACATGAGCGAGGTTGTTTTCATGCAAAATCTCTTGATGTAACTTTTCAGACAACGTAATTGCGTTGCCATTTAAGCTAAGCACCAAAGGAGTAATCACCTGTACTTTTGCACATCCTAAGCCTAATGAGCTGGCTAATGGCATTGGCGCTAACATTTGTGTTGCGTCTAATAATCCGGCGTGTAATTTATCTCTAAGGGTTGCCCAAGAATTTTGTTTCTGTAACTTAACATTCAACCCCCATTGGCTAAAGAAACCCATTTCTTTAGCCACAATTAATGGTGCGGAATCAGTTAATGGAATAAACCCTAATATTAAATCGGTTTGTTCAGGTTCAATCATATTTTTGACCTAGTACCTTAAATTGTGTTGAGAAAAGAAATAAGTGTTTTCGCTACATCATCTAGCTTTTGTCCTGTGTCCATAGCTGTTTTTCGCATAGCTTTAAAAGCATCATCTTCAGAAAGATTTTTTTTCTTCATTAATAATCGTTTAGCTTGATCAATCAGATTTCGTGAGGCTAGTTGTTGTTTGGTGTCACTTAATTCTACTTTTAATTTTTGAAATTCCCGAAAGCGAGCCACTGCAACATCCAAGATCGGTTTTACTCGGTCAGCTTGCAAATCACCGACAACGTATGCACTGACTCCTGACTCAATATATTGATTAATAGTATCAGTATCTGTTTCTCCAGAAAACATCACTACAGGTTTAGGGTTGTAATGAGAAATGGTACTTAAACTTTCTAAAATATCACGGCTGGGAGACTCTATATCAATCACAATAATATCTGGCTGGATCTCATCTACCTGTTTTAACAGCGACATGTCTTGATTGGCTAAGTGATTAATTTTGTATCGAGAGTTATTTAGAGCCGACGTCAAAGACTCCGCTCTTGGACGATTTTCATCGATCAACAAAATACGCAACTCTGGAATCACATTTTTTTGTTGTTTAGGTGAGGCGGTATGATGCAAACTATCTTTCCAAGCCATAATAATGAACTTTCATAACTGAGCTTTAGCAAGCCATGAGCCAAATTTAATGGCCATACATATCAGTTAGTTAATAAAGTTATTGTCAATAACCTGTGTTTTGTAAGGCCAAACAAGTGCAAGCGCACCAGATTGGTGCTGTTGCGAAAAAACAATTATGTATTCATCAATTGTTTTATCAATTCTACAAGCCGCATTATTTTAATATTTGATAACTGGCGATAGTCAAAATAGGGACAGACCAGTAATTTGTTATGCGTATCTATAGCAAATTCGTGATCTAGCCATGTCAATGAGTGAGGTAAATTGAGCGAATTAGCGAAGGTTTTACCCATAATAATGTGTATGACATTACTATTTGAATCTTCAACATTATCAAGTTGTGGCGCTAAAAACAGTAAACGTGTATTGGACGAATCTTGTAATAAAACATGATCCCGAAAATTCTGCCAACTTTGAGAGCTTTGTAACGAAACGATATTTTCGGCATCAAGCGCAAACAGCAGCTTGGCATACACATTAAATACTTTACGCCAACCATTACCACAAGTAAGGCCAATAGCATGAATTTCCCCTGCAGACAGCGCTTTAATATAGCCTGGGTTAGAATAGTCAGAAAAAGCAGGACGATTGGCGATATACACATTAAATTCTGCGTACACGTCACCCAATCCAGACACATCCTCACTTAGAGACATTAACTAGGGTTGTTTGAAGCTAACTTTTTTAAATCCTCTTCAATACAATCAATCATTTCTTCAGCTTCGAGCATGATCCCTTCTTCGTCATCACCTAATGGGAAGACCAATACTAAGGTATTGTTATTTTTCATTCCCGGTAGCCAAGTGTCTATCCATTCTACAAAATCAATTTGTTTGGGCTCGCAATCAGGAAATTCGTTTTTTACCCAAGCCTCGGCAAATTCTTTGTGTGGCCAAATGGGTATACAGGCATCGTCATCAGCCTTAAGCATCACCCAACCACTTTCACCATACAATCCCCATAAGCTTTGTTTTTCAATCATTTGTGTCAATGCATATTCAAATCGCAGCTCGGGTAACATTTTACTTAGAGCAAGAAAGTTTTCCTGTGAAATTTCATTCATTATATCAATATCCTAATTTTGATTTTCGGCCGTTATTAACCTTATTTAAAAATTAAATAAGCAGGGAAGCCAGTATATCCGCCGAAACGATACTAAATAATACCTTATATTTACCCTAAGCTCCAAAGAGTAAAACGTGCATTTAGCTGATATTTGCCACCACAGTTATTTTAAGTTTTAGGTATTTTAACTCATTAGATAAGTTTTGAGCAGTAAACAAATGCTGCATCAACAAGCTGGTGCGGTTGATTAAGTCATGTAAAGATACTCCCAATAAGAATCAAGCAGGACAGTTATTGTGGCTTTAGAAACGAGTATCATTCGAAAATTGACTATCTTTAGCAGTTTAGTTGTTTTAACTGCTTGTACTGCCATTGTGCCACTGGACCCCATTATCGGTGACACAGCTCAACCTTTTTCAAATATAGCAAACCGTACTGATGTAATCAGTTACGGCTTAAATCTGGAAATATTCCCACAGACTAAAAGCATTGCTGGAGTAGGAAGCAGTCAATTATTAATTACTCAAAACACCTCACAAATTGAATTAAAGCTCGATAGTCGATTCAATATTTCCAAGATATTAGTTGATGAAAAAGTTGCAAGTTTTGAACGCGTTGGCGGTATTATTAGTATCAATTTAGGTAAACCTAAATACATCGGCAATACAGTCAATATAGCGGTGCATTATTCGGGTAAACCACATATCGCTCTGCGGGCACCTTGGTCTGGCGGCTTTGTTTGGAGTGAAACAGATAACGGCACACCTTGGATAGCCACTGCGGTGCAAGGTGAAGGATGCGATTTATTCTGGCCATGTAAAGATCACTTTTCTGATAAAGCAGACAGCATGGAAATATCCTTAACTGTACCTAAAACCGTTAGCGCAGTAACAAATGGCGTATTGCAATCGATTAACAATATTGGCGAACATAAACACCAGTTTAATTGGAAATTATCGGTGCCCGCGAGTGATTATAATATAGCCATTAACGTTGGCCCTTTCACTCGAATTCAGCAGTCCTATAATAGCGTAAACGGTGTGTCGGTGCCTATAGAATTTTGGTCACTTAATGAAAATGCCGATAAAGCCCGGGCCATGATAAAAGATGATTTATTACAACAAATCAGTTTTTTTGAAGGACTACTGGGTCCTTATCCGTGGGGTGACCAAAAGTTAGGTTTTGTGGAAACACCACACTTGGGGATGGAACATCAAACTATTAACGCATATGGCAAAAAATACCTAAGGGACAAGAATGGCTTTGATTGGTTACTACACCATGAACTGGCTCATGAATGGTTTGGCAATCTCATTACCCACGAACAACTCAACGATGCATGGTTACACGAAGGTTTTGGCCTTTACATGCAACCTATATACAGCCTATACAAGTTTGGTGAAGCTGCTTATACGCACAGCATGTATGAATCGTACTTAGGATTGGTTAATTGTCACCCGGTAGTAATGGAAGGTGTCATAACCTCAGACCAAGCGTTTAATTCTGATATCTACGGCAAAGGGAGCTGGACCTTACATACACTCAGATGGCTGATAGGAGATGAATTATTTTGGCAAGCCACTCGCGAACTACTCTATGCCAAAGCTGAGACTTACAACATACCCTACCCTATTGCCCCTAGATATAGGAATACTCAAGACTTTATTAATATCGTTAATAGGTTAACTGGAGAGGATTACAACTGGCTATTTGAGGTGTATTTAAAGCAGGCCGCTTTACCAGAGTTGAAACAAACACGCACTCGGGACAAGGTAGTGCTAAAATGGCAAACACCTGACAACTTAGATTTTCCGATGCCAATAACTATTTCAATCAATGGTAAAAGTGCCATTTACACCACTATTGATGACCAAATAACATTGGAGGTTAATAAAGAAGACCACATTATTATCGACCCACAAATGAAAGTATTACGGTATTTACCTATCATAGGTTTATGCGAAGAAAATCAAGCTAACCGTGATAAAAAACGTTCGTAAGTGAGCAATAATCTGCTATTGAAGCATCACTTTAGGTTAACTTCGCAGAATAGCCTTATATTCACAGGCTAACATTGAGTAAATTGCATGATCGACATACTGGTCATATAACCATTCACATTGACGTAAGGTCGCTTCATAAGTAAATCCTAAACGTTCGGGAATGGCTCTGCTATGATGATTTTGCTGTGCACAGCGTATTTCGGTTTTATTGAGACTTTGCTCGACAAAGCCATATTCCAATAATTTTTTTACCACTTTGGAAATCACACCTCTGCCTGTAAAAGAAGCACAAAGCCAATATCCAATTGCACCCCCATTGGTGTTGATAATCAAAATAATTAAATCCCGCCACACCCACTAACTCACCTCGATACAAAACAGCAAACGTAGTGGCTTGATGATTATTGTGTTAGTGAACAGCGGTGTCGATAAACAATTGTGTGTCTACAAATGTTTTCACTAAATCTAACCACGATAACCATTTTTTTAAATGGGCTCGGTTCTGATTAGTTAAACCAAATAAGCGCTCGGCGAATACAGGCACTAATAACTCAATGTGAATATCTTTATCAACCTGAATTTTCATACTTTAACTATTTAAAATCTCTAAAAAAGGCGATGATATTACAATTACAGTTAATATTTCACGAGATTTTTTTGCGCCATATCAATACAGTACACATTTTACGCAAACAGCAGTTAGCGCTATCGACTAAGAACTTTAAGGCTCGAGGTTATAAAGTTAAACGTTGCGAGGATTGTTTAATTCCTGAAAAAAAATGTATTTGTGCCCAGCGCCCATCAATTTCCAGTGATAGCGCTTTTTGTATGGTGATGTATAAAAGTGAATATTACAAACCAACCAACACCGGCAAACTCATCGCAGATGTCATACCCGACAACTATGCATTTAGATGGGACAGAGTCGCCCCCGACCCTGCTCTTATCGCGTTACTAGAAAACCCAAAGTACGCCCCTATCTTGGTATTTCCTCAACAATATGCCGCAGCAGAAAGATGTATCGACTCACCTAAAGATTTAGTCGATATACAACAAGGTAAAACACCACTTTTTGTGATGTTGGACGGTACTTGGCGTGAGGCGAGTAAAATGTTTAAAAGTCCTTGTTTTGCCACATTACCCGTATTAGGTATTCAACCTGAAAAAGCATCATCTTATCAACTCCGTGAAGCCGCACATGTACATCAACTATGTACCGCAGAGGTAGCCATTGAGGTGTTAAAAATGGCAGACGACAATTTTGCTGCTGATGCGCTTGGAGAATACTTTTATCAGTTCAAAAAAGCCTATATTGCTGGTAAAGCGCACTTGACCCTTATTTAGCGCAAGCAACTTTCCAGTCCAACTTTATGATTAGGCGCATACCTTATTCCAAATAAGCACAATAATTTAAGTACTTCTATTTGAACTCATAATAGACAACGGGATAAAGTTGACTCATTAAAATATTAAAAATCTAATCATCACGAGAAGCGCACAATATGAAACTAGAATCCTTAGCCTTACACCATGGTTATACATCAGAAGAAACCACCAAAGCAGCTGCTGTACCAATATATCAAACTACGTCTTACACCTTTGACAACACGCAACATGGCGCAGACTTGTTTGACCTAAAAGTACCAGGAAACATTTACACCCGGATTATGAATCCAACCACAGCTGTTCTTGAAGAACGAATTGCCGCGATGGAAGGTGGAGTCGGAGCCTTAGCTGTTGCATCTGGAATGGCTGCAATTACTTATGCTATCCAATGTATTTGTTCTGTGGGTGATAATATTATTAGTACCAGTCAGTTATATGGCGGAACATACAATTTATTTGCACATGCACTGCCCAATCAAGGCATAGAAGCACGCATGATTTCTGGTGATGATTATACAGCCTTTGAAGCCGCCATTGATGAAAATACTAAAGCGATTTTCTGTGAATCTATTGGTAACCCTGCAGGCAATGTGGTGGATATACAAAAACTAGCTGAAATTGGTGCTAAACACGGTGTACCTTTAATTGTTGATAATACTGTAGCCACACCTTTTTTATGTCGCCCGTTTGAACATGGTGCAGCGATTGTTATTCATTCGTTAACCAAATATATAGGCGGCCATGGTACCTCGATTGGAGGCATTATTGTTGACTCTGGTAAATTTGACTGGGTAGCTAACAAAGAGCGTTTTCCAATATTAAATCAACCTGACCCGTCTTATCATGGAGTTGTATATACTGAAGCACTAGGTGCAGCGGCATATATCGGTCGCTGTCGTGTTGCTCCACTTCGTAATACCGGCGCAGCTATTTCGCCTACTAACTCGTTCAATATTTTAATGGGGCTTGAAACACTAGGCTTGCGTATGGAGCGTCATTGTGAAAACGCCGAGAAACTAGCGGCCTATTTGTCCAACCATCCGAAAGTAAGTTGGGTCAATTATGCTGCATTAGCAGATAGTCCTTACCTAGCCACTTGCCAGAAAATCACTTCAGGCAAAGCATCAGGTATTTTAAGTTTTGGTATCAAAACCACCGCCGAGTCTTCAAGCAAAGTTGCTGGCGGTCAGTTTATTGATGCCTTACAAATGATTTTGAGACTGGTAAACATTGGCGACGCTAAGTCCTTGGCATGTCATCCTGCGTCCACTACTCATCGACAGCTAAATCCAGAAGAGCTAGCCAAAGCGGGTGTCAGTGAAGATCTAGTCAGAATTTCAGTGGGTATTGAAAACATTGACGATATCATTGCAGATGTTAGTCAGGCTCTTGATTCAGTGAAATAGAAACATAATGAAAATGGTTGGACGAACAAATTGGTACGTCCAGCCACATTGATTAATGAGGCTAAAAATAACTCAGTAAAGCCAATGAAAAAAACACAATATCAGAGTATTCACTCTCATTAAGTCCCCCAGAAATTTTCTAACTTTTTATACAGACTTAGTCTTTTTAAACCTATTTTTCATAGCTGAATCAATCTGGTTTACATCAGCGATAAGAAGTTTATTTGTTGGGACGTTAGGTAAATCATGGCATTCTACACCACTAACTTTGGCTAATTGATACTGAAAAAGCATGTGAATGTTCTGCACAATGAACTGGGGGTTTATGCAGTAGGTTGAGGTTATTAATTTAAGGCGCTATACCCAATGCTATTTTAATAACGGCATTAATTTCTTCCCAGTCTTTAAGCCCATTTGTTGGTATTAGCTGGGTAAGATAAATCACTATTACCCCATCTTCAGGTCGAACATAATATTTTGAATTGTATGCACCGCCCCACTCATACTGCAGTGTTTTCCCTTTTAAATCCCCTGCTTTGCCTATTGTTCGTGCAAAACCATAACCAAAACCATCGTTCCAATCCATATCAATGTAAGGTATTTGATTGCTTGTCATTTCTAATACAGATGAAGGCGAGAGTATTTTGGTTCCATTCAATGTTCCTTGATTCAGTAACATTAAGAGTAATTTTGAATAATCACTAGCTGTTGATACCAAACCCGCGCCACCCGAGAATGCTTGCATTGGGCCAGCAGCATAATGACCCTGGCTATGCATATAATTTTCTGCTTTATTGCTATCACTTGCTCTTTTTATATGAATATCAGTAGCGTTATATACAGCAGTCAGTCGACTTAGTTTACTTTGCGGAATATAAAAATGTGTATCAATCATACCCAGAGGACCTGTGATTTCTGCTTCAAAAAATTCTTTTAAACTTTTCCCTGATATGGATTCGATTATGACACCCAGTAAATCAGTGCTATGCCCATAAACAAATTCTGAACCCGGCTGAGCTTGTTGCGGTAAAGTTGTAAGTGGCGCTAAAGCTTGCTTCATGGTTTGATCTTTATTTGCAAAATACCAGCCGTGAAGTCCAATCTCCCTCCACTTGTCTTCAATAATTCCCCATCCATAACTTATGCCCGCAGAATGGGTAAGGAGATCATGTACTGTGATTTCGCGTACCGCAGGCACTTCAGTATAAGACTTGTCTTTATGCATAACTAAAACACTGGTCTTTTTGAAGGAAGGAATATATTTCGAGATAGGATCTGTAAAATTAATGAGTCCTCGTTCTTTCAATATCATTACGCTTACTGAAGTGAGCGCTTTGGTTTGCGAAGCAATACGAAACAAACTGTCAATTTTCATGTCTTTGTCAGCTTCAACATCCTGTTTACCGGCGGCTATATGCAGAAGTTCCTTACCATCTTTCATAACAAAAATGACTCCGCCCGCAATTTTATGGGTGTCTACATATCCATTTATAACATGCTCAGCAGCGGTAAAATTATAACTCTTAGCGAGTAATGAAGGACTAAAAAGCAGTAAAGCAACAACAGCGAATCTATTGATCATGATATTTTTAATTATTTGAATGATTTTCGTTATCACAGCGTTTAATCCAAGTCGATTTTTACAATATATTCGATAAAATCAGCAACATTAAACTGCTTAAATTTAAAGCCAGCCTAGTTACATGAAAACCAACTAAGTACCGGAACAGTAAACGATGTGCTGAGTCTATTCAACTAAAGGCCTGTGGACCGGATAATCAAAAAATGATGAGAATTAAAAGCCATTGTTTGCTGCAGCGAAGAAAAGAGTGTATTGAGTAATTTAGTGTGGCCCTAGACAATTACGCCAGCACTTAACGTTTAGAAAAAGATTGCTTAAATTATCAAATACTCGAATCAGATTATGTTGAGCCTTGACACTCAGGTAAAAATTATTATTACTCAAGTATTCTATAAAGTGGCTAAATAAAGGTGAAATTAGAGATGAGCTCAAAGCAGCATACGCCACTAAGATCTCATCTCTGACTGCAATAATATCTAAGGTAAAATCCAAACTAGATTTAAGGTCGACCCGCCCCAGGCGATGCAACATTAGCCACTTCAATTTTTCCAGTTCTTGTTACACTAACTATTTTTGCTTGAGAGCTCTGAGCTGTAAGCATAAATAAGGTTTTACCATCATCTCCACCCAGCA
>Ga0307492_10000250_pt1 | contig 23155 bp, 22 predicted proteins | sample SI3LmetaG_FD_202365 | JGI IMG/M metagenome (GOLD analysis project Ga0307492, IMG submission 202365) | Sea-ice brine microbial communities from Beaufort Sea near Barrow, Alaska, United States - SI3L | ecosystem: Environmental > Aquatic > Marine > Coastal | place: USA: Alaska | collected 2017-05-06 | reverse complement strand
ACCGATCAAACTATCACTTTAAGAGCTAGAAAGTTTGCAAACCGATTACATGGTCGATTTGGTTTTAAAATAGAAATGATGGATGAAAGATTATCAAGTGCGGCTGCGAGAGAAGAAATTTTTGAATGTGGTGGATATAAAAAACTAAAAAAAACTCAAATAGATAGTATTGCAGCGGCGTTGATTTTAGAGAGTTGGTTTATGCATCAGAAATCGATCGAACTCTAAAAAACCAATACAAAATAATAAACATGAATAAAAGTAGCGGCACAATAATCTGAATCATCCACTCCCAACCATGATTAAATAAAACCCAACCTGCAGATAGAGAACCTAAAGCTTGTATAAAGAAAATCGTAAAGTCATTTGTCGCTTGTACTTTAAAACGTTCACTGGAACGATAACTTTCTGGTAATAAAAGCGTTCCGCTGGTAAACAGAAAGTTCCAACCTACTCCTAATAGCACCATCGCCATCCAATAATGCATAAACTCATGTCCCATTAGCGCAACTATAATCATTGCCAAATAAATACTGGTACCTATCGCCATTAATTTTCTTAGCCCAAATATTTTTATCAATAATGCCGAAAAAAGCGAAGGTAAGTACATAGCAATTATATGACTTTGAATAACCCATTTAGTAGATTCAAGATCATGCCCATGCAGATGATGCATACTCAATGGTGAGGCCGTCATTACATAACTCATAACCCCATACGCAACGGTTCCCGCAGTCACGGCAATAATAAATATGGGTTGTTTAATAATTTCTGTCAACGGTCGGGGAACTTGATCATTTTTTTGAACCTTAACACCAATCGGATCTAAACAAGTGATCAATGCTATGGAAACCAACAACATCACAGCTAACCCAACAAAAGAACCCGCATACCCATGTTCCGATATAATCCAATCTTTTGCCATGACAGCCATTTCAGGCCCTAATACAGCAGCAAACATTGAGCCGATCATTAATATCGAAATAGCCTTTGGATTATCTTTTGGATTTTTTAAACTTTCGATGACCGCAAAACGCATTTGGGCAACAAATGCCATGCTGAAACCAAGAAAAGCAGTTCCCACTAAAAGCGTTAAGAAGCTACTTTTTGCAGCCGCATAGGATGAAATCAACGCTCCAACGACTGCACAAGAAAGCCCCATAATGGTACCGATTCTTCGTCCGAATTTTTTCATTATAAAGGCCGCAGGAAAAACCCCTGCCGCCGTCATAGAAATCATTAATGCTACGGGAATCGTTGCATATTCTGTAGAAGAAGCTATTTTACCACCGAGCAAACCGCCTGCTAATACGACCATTGATGCAGATGATACTCCAAGAGGTTGTGCAATAAATAGTAACCAAACATTTTTTGGCAGTTGGCTTACTCTGTAGCCAACTAAAGAAATTAAAACAAGTAATGCAAAGCTTATTACGAAGGTGATAGTCATAGTGTTTTATTTTAAGTCAAGCTTAGTATTTGATTTTAAGGAAAAGCAAATTGGCTAACGAGGAGCTTGCTCTTCCAACATCATCGATCCCATGCCGTTATCAAATACTTGCTCACCATTTTCAGATGAATCAAGTTTAATCATCAAACGTAAATCATTAGGTGAATCTGCATGATGAAGTGCATCATCATAAGTTATTTCGCCTGACTTAAATAACTTAAATAGCGATTGATCAAAGGTTTGCATTCCCTGTTCATTCGATTTTGACATGATATCTTTTATCAAATGTATCTCGCCTTTACGGATCAGATCGGAAATGAGTGGTGTGTTAATTAATACTTCAATAGCGGGTCGTCGCCCTTTACCATCCGGTGTAGGAATTAATTGTTGTGCGACGATCGCTCTTAAATTCAAAGATAAATCCATCAATACTTGATTATGTTTTTCTCGTGGGAAAAAATGCAATATTCTATCAAGCGCTTGATTTGCATTATTAGCATGCAATGTACACATACACAAATGACCCGTTTCTGAAAACGCCACCGCATAATCCATTGTTTCGCTAGTTCTTACCTCACCGATTAAAATAACATCAGGCGCTTGTCTCAAGGTGTTTTTAAGTGCGTTTTCAAATGAGTCAGTATCAATACCCACTTCCCTTTGAGTAATAATACATTTGTTATGATTGTGAACAAATTCAATCGGGTCTTCTATTGAAATGATATGACCTGACGTAGTAGCATTTCGGTAACCGATCATTGAAGCTAAAGAAGTTGATTTACCAGTACCTGTAGCACCAACAAAAATCACCAATCCTCTTTTAGTTAAAGATAATTTTTTAAGTATGGATGGTAATCTTAATTCTTCGATGGTTGGAATATTAGTTTCAATTCGACGCAAAACCATTCCAACATTATTTCTTTGTTGAAAAGCACTCACTCTGTAACGCCCAATGCCTGCCGCACTAATTGCAAAGTTGCATTCTCTCCGACGCGCAAAATCACGTCGCTGCTCTTCGTTCATAACACTTAGTACAACTTCGCGTGCTTTTTCTGGCGATAGTGCTCGCTGCGTCACTGGCATGACTTTACCGTTGATTTTTATACTTGGTGGTACGCCTGCCGTTATGAACAGATCCGAGGCCTTTTTAGTGACCATTAGCTTTAATAATCCTTCAAAGTCCATGTTCTTTCCTTTTAATCTTTTTCTTAACTAATATTGGTAAGTTAATCTTAGTAAATTAATCGCAATATATTAATACTCTCAAGCTAACTATATTCTAAAACTCTTCTTTATTTTTTGACGAGTGTCTTGCATCTTCTCGACTGATTAAACCTTTAACTAATAAATCCTTCAAACATTGATCCAATGTTTGCATTCCCACACCCAGACCCGTTTGAATAGCGCTGTACATTTGTGCCACTTTGTCTTCACGAATAAGGTTTCTAATAGCCGGTGTACCAATCATTATTTCATGTGCTGCGACTCGTCCACCACCGTTCTTTTTTAACAATGTTTGAGAAATAACAGCCTGTAATGATTCTGATAACATTGAGCGTGTCATATCTTTTTCCGCAGCTGGAAATACATCAATGATTCTATCAATTGTTTTTGCTGCAGATGATGTATGCAATGTACCAAAGACTAAATGCCCGGTCTCTGCTGCAGTTAACGCTAATCGTATTGTTTCCAAATCACGTAATTCACCAATTAGAATAATATCCGGATCTTCACGAAGCGCTGAACGCAGAGCTTCACTAAATCCGAGAGTATCTCGATGGACTTCACGTTGATTCATCAAACACTTTTTACTTTCATGCACAAACTCTATCGGATCTTCGATGGTTAAAATATGACCGTAATAATTGTCGTTGATGTAATCAACCATTGCTGCAAGGGTTGTACTTTTACCAGATCCCGTTGGTCCGGTGACCAAAACAAGCCCTCTTGGATGCATACACATCTCTTTAAATATCGCTGGCGCGGCTAATTCTTCTAAGGTTAAAACTTGTGAAGGTATGGTTCTAAAAACTGCCGAAGCACCACGGTTTTGATTAAATGCATTAACACGAAAGCGAGCAATACCAGGAAGTGCAAAGGAGAAATCCGTTTCTAAAAATTCTTCAAAATCTTTTCGTTGTTTATCATTCATGATGTCATAAACAAGACTATGTACCATTTTATGATCCATTGGCGGTACATTAATTCTTCTAACATCACCATCAACTCGAATCATTGGCGGCAAACCGGCTGATAAATGCAAATCCGAAGCTTTGTTTTTTACACTAAAAGCAAGTAATTCAGTAATATCCATGGATGAGCGCTCCAATCGTTCATTAGTTGTTATGTTTTTCTATAAATCGCTGTTTTTAGACAAAAATTGTTTATAATCGACAATCTACCGATTAACAAGCCTACTAATGACTATAGCAGATCGTTTAAAAAAAGTTAGTACTAGAATCCAACAAAGCCAATTAAATTCGGGTAATTTAGGTTGTTCTGACAAAAAACAGCATCATTCTAATTTTTCTAATGACTTCAACGGCTTAAAACTATTAGCTGTGAGTAAAACACATCCTGCGGACGCTATTCAAGAAGCTTTTGATGCGGGGATCATAGAATTTGCAGAAAGCTATCTACAAGAAGCGGAAATTAAGATTCAAAAATCGAGTCATTTAGATATTATTTGGCACTTTATCGGGCCTATTCAAAGCAATAAAACTAGACTAATAGCAAATTTATTTGACTGGATTCAGAGTATTGATCGCGTAAAAATTCTACAAAGAATCAACGACCAACGAACTTCAACTCAAGATCCAATTAATGTTTGCATTCAAGTCAATTATTTTGATGAAGTGAATAAGAAAGGCGCGAATTTAGCAGATGTCACTGAATTGCTTGAATTATCCACACAATTGCCCAATATAAAATTAAGAGGCTTAATGTTTATACCTCCCAAAAAGGAAGGTCATAAAGAACAACTAGCTCAATTAAAAGATATTAAGAATTATTACGATAAAGTTAGAAAACAATACCCACAACTTGATACACTTTCTATGGGAATGAGCAGTGATCTCGAGGCCGCGATTGAAGCTGGTTCGACTATGATTAGAGTTGGCACAGATATATTTGGAAAAAGAAGACAATAAATGATTGATAATAATACATTCAACACTACAAAAATCGGTTTTATAGGTTGCGGCAATATGTCCTCGGCGATTATTAAAGGAATGGTTCAAGCACAATTCAATGCTGCCGATATTGCAGTTAGTAACCGTAGTTTAACAAAGCTTCAATCTCTCCAAAAAGGTGTGGGTATAGCCATAACGCAAAATAATCTAGAAATTTGTGAAAATTCCGAAGTGATAGTTCTCAGCATTAAACCGCAAATGTTTGAAACGGTGTGTCGACCACTAGCAAATATCGACCTAAGTGGTAAATTAATCATTTCAATCGCAGCTGGTGTAAAAACGACTCAAATTTCGAAGCTTTTAAAGCAAAACCTAGCCGTTGTGAGAGCCATGCCCAATACGCCAGCAATGATATCAGAGGGCGCAACTGGCTTATTTGCAAATCAACAATGCAATCAACAACAAATAGAAATCGCGGGTAATATTTTTCAGTCAGTGGGAAAAATTGCATGGGTAAAAAATGAAAATCAAATTAATACGGTCACCGCAATTGCAGGTAGCGCGCCCGCCTATGTTTACTTATTTATGCAAGCAATGATTGATCAAGCGGTTGCTTTAGGGTTTACTGCACAAGATGCAAGAGATTTGGTCACTCAATCAGTGCTAGGTACAGCTAAACTCGCTCAAGTGAAATCAGGAATACCTTTAGATGATTTACGCCAAGCAGTAACATCACCTGGTGGCACCACCTTTGAAGCCATCCAAAGTTTCAATAATAATAATTTTTCTGAGATTGTAAAAAAAGCCGTTAATGCGGCTTATGACCGCGGAGTCAGTCTTGGAAATGACGGAGAAAAACTATGATGAACCCATTTTCACAATTACTTGAAGTATTAATTTCACTCTATGTCACCGTTATTCTATTGCGCTTTTTCCTGCAATACTTTAGAGCTGATTTTTATAATCCGCTTTCGCAATTTTGTGTGAATGCCACCGATCCATTAATAAAGCCATTAAGAAAAATAATTCCCGGGTATGCCGGAATTGATTTTTCATCTTTAGTATTAGCTTATGTCGTTATATTGCTGAAATTAGTATTAATGACCCTTATAGCAGGACAATTGAATATTAATCCTCTGTTATTAGTTTTAATTACCTTCGTCGGACTAATGAAAAGTATATTGAATTTGTTTGTTTTCCTAATTTTTATTCGTATTATTATCAGTTGGGTATCGCCTGGTGGTCATAATCCAGTCATGGCCGTCATAGGCCAATTAAGTGAGCCTGTTATCAGCAGCTTTAGAAAAATACTCCCAGCAATGAGCGGGTTTGATTTTGCACCAATGATTGCCTTGATAATGATCTACTTTGGAATGAATGTGATTGATTATTATTTAGTGCCAATGATTCAGTCAGTTGCTAGTTAGTCAATCTAGTTAAGCCATAGTCTTCCAACATTCATCGTAGCCTTGATGCAGCCAGCATAATCAAGATCCTCTCAACAGCTCTAAAAGCTTAATTAATCGACCTCTAGAGCTGTATTTTCAACCACTAATCATAAAAAACGCGTATTTTGATATTTTTATGTGAATATGCACATATGATATCGGCTTTTACTGAATATTCTGATATATTTATAGTTAACTATTAAAAGTCCTACGTTGTATCAGGATAGAAGAACCGTATGCCTCATAACTTTACAGATGAAAATATCATAGAAAAAACGGCCTCTCGCATCAAGCAAGAGATGAGTAAGAGCGCTTCTAGCCATTCTTTTGCAAACAATATCAATCAATTTAGCCAATGGAAAATGGAAGTCGGTAAATCCTTAAGTCGTTTTCGTTTATGGTTAAGACAAAACGAGCTATTTAATGAAGACAATGATAAGCGTCTTTTCCGTTTACAAGAATCCCTAAAAAGAGAGAATTTAACCATTGCGTTTGTTGGTGAGTTTTCACGCGGAAAAACCGAATTAATCAATTCACTGTTTTTCTCAGAATATGAACAGCGAATTTTACCATCCGAAATAGGGCGTACAACAATGTGCCCTACCGAAATATTCTACGATAAAAAAGAAAGTCGTTCATATCTAAAACTACTTCCAATTGAAACACGTTTAGAAGAAACCACGCTAGAAGAATTTAGACAAACCCCCAATTTATGGACTGAAGTACCGCTGATGACTAACTCGGCTAAAGAAATGAGTCGAGCGCTTTATGCCATTACCCAATCAAAAAAGGTGCCATTGCGGGATGCCGTCAATTTAGGATTTAATGAAAAACCGTTACTGAAAGAGGTTGATCAAGATGGGCTAGTTGATATCCCAGTTTGGCGTCATGCATTGGTCAGCTTTCCTCATGAATTATTGAAGCAAGGGTTATGCATTTTAGATACGCCGGGTCTGAATGCATTAGGCAGTGAGCCAGAGTTAACCCTAAAAATAATTCCTCAAGTACAAGCTATTGTATTTCTATTGTCAGCAGATACCGGTGTAACCGCTTCGGACATGGAAATTTGGGAACAACATATTCAAAAAAAATCAGACTTAAGTGACGCGGATTCTGAAAATACAAATAGCATTAATACAAACCAACAAGATACCTATGCTGTTTTGAATAAGGTAGACACCCTTTGGGATGAACTATCGAGCAAAAAGAAAATAGAAAAAGCGATTAAACGAATGAAAGATTTAACCGCTAGGCAATTACAAATCGACCCTAGAAATGTATTACCCGTTTCAGCACAAAAAGGCTTACTCGCAAAAATTAAAAACGACAAAACACTTTTAGCAAAGAGTCATATTGGCGAGTTAGAAAATATTTTATCAGAGAGCTTATTGAATAATAAAGAATCTGTAATTCAGCAGTCAGTGATTGATGAAGCTCAAGCATTAATCCATGAGTCCTTACAGCTGGTCAATAATAAAAATGACCAGCTACGCAAACAACAACGACAGCTTAGTACTTTAACTCATAAAAACAAAAGTAAAATAAGTCATATTGTTGAAGAAAGTAAAAACTCACTGGAAATTTTTAAGAAAAAATCACTTGCCATTAAGCCCAGCCAGAGACTATTGGAACGACAGACTCAAATATTATTATCTGTGATTGGCTCAAAAGCTGTTGCTAAAGAAATTGAATCAACTTTAGATGAGCTGGTCAATAGTAAAACTACATTAGGTTTATTCAAAAGAATGAAACTCTTCTTTGTTTCGGTCAGAAGTTTAATGACTGAATTAGAAAGAGAAGCTGAATTAACTAATAAAATGGCAAGATCTCTTTACATAAAGTTTACAACCGATTTTGATGTCGTATTGGTTGAACCACGACCAATTCCTATGGTTAAATTAAACAACCAATTAAATAAAATTATTGCTCGTTCTGACAAGCTGGAGAATAGTTTATTTATGACATTTAGTGAACATAGTTTAGCGGTAAAACGATTTTTTTCTGGCACTGTTACAGAGATAATGATTTTTTTTAAAGGTGCGCGAAAAGAGTTAATAAGCTGGACACAAAACATATCTAACCCTTTGACTCAACAGCTAAAAGTCCATCATCAAATGATGATTTCACATCACGATGAACTCGAAAAGCTGAATAAAAAAGGGCTTAATGTTGAAGGGCAATTAAAAGCACTAAAGCAACTGATTAGCGAAATTGAAATGGTACGAGAAAATGCTCTACAAATTTCTCATTCATTTGATAGCAATAAGTTAATGCCTAAACTCTCTTCATCCACTAATAAAAAGCGCGAAAATGGAACAAAAATCAGAAGTAACATTGTTACTCTGAGTTCTGTTAATCGTAAATAAAGTTTAGTCCAAGATTAATCATAACAACATATTTGAACTAACCAATTAAAGAACTTCAAATAAACCGGCGGCTCCCTGTCCACCACCAATGCACATTGTGATTACCACATACTTAACGCCTCGACGTTTACCTTCTAGCAAAGCATGCATCACCATTCGCGCGCCACTCATGCCATAGGGATGACCGATTGAAATTGCACCACCATTGACATTTAATTTATCTTCAGGAATTCCTAATTTTTCTGCACAATAAATAACTTGAACCGCAAACGCTTCATTCAATTCCCATAGGCCAATGTCATCCATGGATAATCCATTTAGCTCAAGTAATTTAGGCACTGCAAAAACAGGTCCTATTCCCATTTCGTCTGGTTCACAACCCACTGAAACCATTCCGCGATAAACACCTAATGGTTTTATTCCACGCTGTTCGGCTTGTTCTCGCTCCATCAACACCAGCGCTGCGGCACCATCAGAAAGTTGCGAAGCATTACCTCCGGTAATAGTTCCTTCTGATCGTACCGCCTTTAGTCCAGACAGACCATCAAGGTTGGTGGATGGTCGGTTACCCTCATCCTTACTCAAAGTCACTTTCTCTTCATGGGTTTCGCCGGTTTCACGATCAGTCACCATTTTTGTAGCGCTGACAGGAATGATTTCATCATCATATAAACCGGCAACTTGCGCTTTTGCAGTTCTTTGTTGAGATTTCAAAGCATAAGCATCTTGTTTCTCACGCGAAACTTCATAACGCTTAGCAACGACTTCAGCGGTATCAAGCATTGGCATATAAATATCTGGTGCGTTAGCAACTACCACCGGATCTGCCACTCGAAACATATTCATTTTTGCATTTTGAACTAAACTAATTGACTCGCAACCACCCGCAACAATCGTTTGAGCGCCATCAGATATAATTTGTTTTGCTGCTGTAGCAATCGCCATTAAACCTGAAGAACATTGTCGGTCAATTGTCATACCTGCAACGCTAACAGGTAAATCAGCAGCTAATGCCGCCTGTCTCGCAAAATTCATGCCTTGCGTTCCTTGTTGCATCGCTACACCAAAAATACAATCTTCAACCTCTTCCGATTTAATACCCGCTCGTTCCACAGCCGCTTTTATTGCAACCGCCGCTAATGATGGTGCTTCTAAATTATTGAAAGCGCCTCGATACGCTTTTCCGATTGGAGTACGTGCAACTGATACGATAACCGCTTCTCTCATAATATTTTCCTAATAATTTATTGTCGTTCCGAGTTTAAGACTAAATATTTTTTTATTTTGGCTGCAAATAAGCCATAGCTTTTGCGAAAAATTTCTTCCCTTGAAGATCACCCGATCCTAAAGTCGTTTGTTTTTCAGTACTGGAAATCAATTCCCATTGCTCTCTGACACTTTCTGGTGACACTTCTTTTACGGGAATGAAACAGCCATCTGTTTCAAAAATATTAGCACTTGCATACCCGCCAGCTCCAGCGCAAAGAATATACTTTGTTGGTGCATCTTCATCACATAAAGTTAACGCACCAGCTGTAACAACTTCCGGCGATAACATTTTTAAAACTTCTTCTGGCATTAAATCTTCGGTCATTCTTGTCGCAGCTGTTGGCGCTAACGCATTGACATGAATATTATTTTTCGCACCTTCTAAAACAAGTGTATTCATCAAACCAATGACTGCCATCTTGGCCGCACCATAATTCGTTTGACCAAAATTACCATATAATCCACTGGAAGAAGTGGTCATTACGATACGCCCGTAATTTTGTGCTTTCATTATTTCCCAAACGGCTTTACTGCAATTAACTGATCCCATTAAATGAACATCTACGACTAACTTAAAATCATCTATTGTCATTTTACTAAATGATTTATCTCGCAAAATTCCCGCATTGTTGATGAGAATATCAACACGCCCCCATTTCTCCATGACTTGATTAACCATATCAGTAACCTCGTCAAAATTGGCAACGTTGGCTCCATGGGCAAACGCTTCTCCACCCTTTGCTTTAATCAGCTTGACCACATCTAAAGCAGCTTCAGAAGACTTTCCACTACCGTCGCGTGCTCCACCTAGGTCATTAACTACCACTTTTGCACCGCGAGCAGCTAGTTCTAACGCATGCGAGCGACCAAGGCCATTACCTGCGCCTGTTACAATAGCGACTTTATCTTCAAAACTTATTGTCATTTTCATTATTCCTTTTATTTTTCTAAAAAGATTAAAATTATTTATCATCATTCAATTGCAGCTACTTAACCATTTGAATGCCTATCCACTCGGCAACCAATGCCGGCTTTTCGACACCTTCAATTTCAAGCGTCACTTGTGTTTTAGTCCTAAATTGGCCAGGTTTAGTTTCTTCTATTTCTAACACTTTTGCGAGAGCCCGTATTTTACTATTCACCGCTACTGGGTTAATAAATCGTACTTTATCAAAACCAGAATTAATTCCCATATAAAAACCATCAATCACCGTAGTAAAACTCTCCGCAAAATGAGAAAGCATCGATAAAGATAAAAAACCGTGCGCTATAGTTGTTCCAAAAGGAGTTTTTTTAGCAGCCTCTGGATCAACATGGATAAATTGATGATCTAAAGTACAATCCGCAAATTGATTAATTTGCTCTTGAGTTACTTTATGCCATTCCGTAGGTTCAGCTTCAAAACCAATATAATCTTGGATTTCATTTCGTTTAATAAAACTTTCATCGACACTAGGCACAGATATTTCCTTTTTTAACATAGGATTAAACTAATAGAGTCAAGTTATACCATAATTAGCTTATTAAAACGAACGCTCGTTCATTTGTAATAAAAAATTAGTGCTATTTCACTCAACTCTTTATATAATCACTAGCATAATGACGAATCGTCACGCCTACACCGCTTGGTAAATAACTACATGAACAAATTCAGGAATTCTTAATATGTCACTAAAAACCCTATTAGATAACCGTCATTCTGTGCGTAGCTTCTTACAAAAACCGGTTGAAGCAGAATTAATAAAGAGTATTTTCCAGCAAGCACAAATTTCCGCGTCTAATTGTAATGTTCAACCGTGGCAAACCTATGTAGTTAGCGGTGATACGCGCCGAGATTTAGAGAAAGCGTTAATGACAAAATTAATGACTGATCCAACGCCAGCACCAGAATTTGACTGGACTCCTCGTTATCAAGATAAACACCGGGATCGTCAATTTGGCTCTGCGAATGCTTTGTATACCGCAATGGATATTGCCAGAGAAGACAAACAAGCAAGACAAATGGCTATGGCTAAAAACTGGCAATTTTTTGGTGCGCCTCACGCCGTTTTTTTCTGTATGGAAAAATATTTAGGCATCATGGGCGCGGTTGATGTTGGTATTTATGCGCAAAATGTCTCTCTTTTGCTAGAAGAAGCTGGAATCTCAAGTTGTATGCAAGGCGCACTTGGTCAATTTCCTGTTGAGGTTAAGAAAACTCTAAAAATCCCTGATTCAATGGGTATATTGTTCGGAATGTCATTTGGGTATGCTAAACCTGATGCGGGCGCCAATAATACTAGAACAGAAAGAGTTGAATTAGACGAATCCGTACTCTTTTTTGAATAAGAACATCAACCACCATTTACTTATAGGTAAGTTTAACGATGCAAAATTTAAAAATTAATTTGGTCAAACGCCCGAATATAAAAATTACTGCTGATATTTTTGAAACCGTAACAGTAGAAACAAAAGAACTTGGCGAAAATCAATTCCTTGTTAAACAAACACATATGTCACTTGACCCTGCGATGCGTGGATGGATGGAACCTGATACCACAAGTTATATACCTCCTGTAAATTTAGGCGATGCAATGCGTTCGAGTGGCGTTGGTAAAGTTATTGAATCAAATAATCCAGATTTCCCAGTTGGAACTCAAGTCGCTGGAATGTTTTGTTGGCAACAATATATAGTTTGTGACACTACTATGGCAAGAGCAGTACCGGCTGAACTTCCTGCAGAAGCAATTCTTTCTGTTTTAGCGCTTCCTGGCATTACCGCTTATCAAGGTTTATATAATGTTATCGAGCCAAAATCCGGTGAAACAATCGCAATATCTGGAGCTGCCGGTTCAGTTGGATCATTGGTGGGTCAGTTAGCAAAGATTGAAGGTTTACGTACCATTGGATTTGCTGGCTCAGATGGAAAATGTGCATGGCTTAAAGAAATTGGTTTTGATGAAGCGATTAATTATCACAGTGATAATCTCGAGGAGTTAGTAGCGTCCGCGGCGCCCGATGGAATAGATTGTTATTTCGAAAATACAGGTGGAGCGGTTCAACATGCTGTCTATAACAATATGAATGCATTCGGAAGAATAGCCGTATGCGGAATGATTGGCGACTACAATACAGACAAGCCTTCAGCAGGACCTAATTGGATCAATATCATTCGTAAACGTTTAAAAATTCAAGGATTTACTATGCCAGACCATCAAGCTGAATGGCCTGCAATGGCAATGAAAATGGGGGGCCATTTGATGCAAGGAAAAATCCAATATCGAACACATGTACTTGAAGGCTTAGAGAGTGCAATTGAGGGAATCAACTTGCTGTTTAGTGGTGGTAACAAGGGAAAGCTAATCGTTAAACTCTAATAAAGAGCAAGCACTATGAATTTAAGTAAACGCGCAAAAAAACCAAGCACTATTCGAATCGGTAAACGTTATCGCCCTACTCGAATAGCTGACAATTATGATGCCATCGTAATTGGTTCTGGCATAGGCGGTTTAACCACCGCTGCGAGCTTATCAAGCATGGGTAAGAAAATTCTAGTGCTAGAACAACATTATACTGCCGGTGGGTTCACCCACGCGTACTCACGTGAAGGTTACGAGTGGGACGTCGGCGTTCATTATATTGGCGACGTCGGTTATCCCACAATGAGTCGAAAACTGTTTGACTTCATTAGTAATGGCAATTTGAAATGGGCGGCTATGGATAAAGTATATGACCGTATATTTTTGGGAAAAGAATCGTTTGATTTAATTGCCGGCAAAGAATCATTCAGAGACGAAATGCATAAGAGGTTTCCTGAAGAAAAAGAAGCCATAAATAAATATATCATTATGTTAAGTAAGGCTAACAAAGGGATGCGTTGGTTTACACTTGGAAAGTTATTAAAGCCTTGGCTACAAACATTATTTACACCTTTATTTAAACTTCTTTTACCGAATAATTTTAATCGAACCACTTACGACGTTTTACGAGAGTTAACCTCAAACGAAAAGCTTATCTCGGTCCTTACTGGACAATGGGGCGATAGCGGCGTACCACCTAAAAAAAGTAGTTTTATCATCCATTGTTTAATTGCAAAACATTACCTTAATGGTGGTTATTATCCCGTTGGTGGCGCATCAAAAATGGCCGAAACCATTATTCCGCAAATTCAAGCCAGCGGAGGAGAAGTATTTACATACGCCGAAGTTGAAAAAATAATCATTGAAAAAAATAGAGCTGTTGGAGTGCTAATGAAAGATGGCTCTGAAATTTTAGCTCCGCAAATAATTAGTAATGCAGGAGCATTTAATACTTATCAAAAACTACTGCCTAACGAAACAGCAAAACAATTTGGCTACGATAATAAAATGAAAAAAATCGAACCGTCTTGTACAAACATTGGTTTATTTATTGGATTAAAAGCTGATTCGCAAACATTAGAACTACCTAAAACTAATTTTTGGATTTATCTCGATGAAAATCACGACAAAAATATTAATACTTTTTTCAATGACGCTAACTCTGATAGTCCTAACACACCTCTTCCCGTCATCTATATTTCATTCCCTTCTGCAAAAGATCCCACTTTTGATGAACGTTACCCCGGTCGTTCAACCATTGAAATAGTCGCCCCCTCTTCCTATAAAATGTTTGAAAAATGGAAAAGTACAGCTTGGGGTAAACGCGGAGAAGACTATGAAACTTATGTAGATCAGCTTTCCGAGTTAATGTTAGCAGCTTTGTACAAAAAACTACCTCAACTCAAAGGGAAAATTGATTATTATGAAGCTTCAACGCCCTTGTCTACCGAATTTTTTTGTTTTTATGATCGGGGTGAAATCTATGGTCTAGAACATGATCCTTCTCGATTCAAACAAGGATGGCTTCAACCAAAATCCAAAGTTCCGGGACTATGGTTAACTGGACAAGATGTACTTTCCTGTGGAGTCGCAGGCGCTATGATCGCAGGTTTTTTAACTGCAGTTCAAATATTAGGTTGGAAACAAGGAATCAGACTAGCGAAACAGGTCATGTCTAAAAAACCAGAGCCCAAGGAGGGCTGGGTTGTTGGCAAATCAAGTTAACTTTAAGTTAAATAAAAGAGACTAGTGAGTATTATCTCCCATAACAAAATGCTTCAGTAAATTGACTGTCTTATCAGGCTGTTCAAATGGAAAAAGATGGTGACCGTCAAAACCAACCAAATCAAAGTTAGGGTGTTTCTTCTTCCACCATGCAATATCACTTTCCCATAACAAATTACCTTTTTCCGCAAAAATAAGGGTCGCTTGTATTTGACTCATGTTCTTTGGGAAATTAACCACTAAATTTCTAAATATATCAGCTTCAACGGACGCTTTAAAATTAAGCTCTACGCCATCGTCACACTCAACTAGCGCATGCTCCACATAGCTTGAAAAACATTCTTTATGGAATTGCCTAAACAACGCTTTACCTTCCCAATAGTTAAATGCTTCTTCTTTGTTCGAGAACTTACTTCGCCGATTAGTTGCCTTTTTTACTGGACCAAAATGTTGCCATAATCCTAATGCCCTAGCGACACCAAGTACAAATCGTTTTCGAGCTGAGAACAGTGGTGGGTCTATCAAAATGATTTTTTCAAATAGTTCAGGTCTTTCTGAAGCGGCGAGCATAAGTGTAGCGCCACCGGCTGAATGTCCTATACCGATTACAGGCTCATTAATATTGGCGTCAAGATGTTCGATTAGCTCATCTTTTAAAAATCCGTAATTGGCTTTATTATTGGACGGTTTATGACCAATAATGTTGATAAAGTCAATATCTGCAAAACCCATTTTAGAAAATAAATATTCGTAGGTACGTGCAGGAAAGCCATTAGCGGCGACAAAGTGTATTTTTTTCATTGTGCGATTATCCACGATATGTTTGAGTGACGTAATCGTTATTTATGATGCTCTCATAATTAATTGAAATATTTATTTTACTTCTGTCAAGCTGTTTAGAAAAGACTCTAAAGGCTTATCTATTTCGTCTGAAATCTTACACTTGTAATACCCATAACTTAAATCTCGCTTTAGTACAAAAGTATACTGTAAGCTAGTCACTTTAAAGTTAGATATCCACTTAGAGTTTTAAAAAGATATTTCAAAGGTAAGGTAAACCAAGTATCCATGGTACTATTGAGTAACCTAACAATCGTTTCTGCAGCTCACATAATTAAATGAAATACATTCGCTCAATCACTTCTATTTTTTTATTCTTTTCCATTTTTGTTTCTCATACCTTGCTAGCAAATGAGCAACGGGTTGGCGAATATACCGTTCATTACAACCTATTCAACTCATCTAAGATTACCCCAGAGGTAGCAACCCAATATAAACTTAAACGAAGTAATAATATCGCTTTACTTAATATTAGTGTGGTCAGAAACGCGACTGATACAGATTTTAAATCAAGCACAGATGTGAGTACCGAACCCGATAAAGTGACTGGTGTAATCAGTAATGTGTTCGGGCAAGGACAAAGCCTTTCGGGGCAACACAAAGGTCTAGCGTTTAGAGAAATCCGAGAGGAAACAGCCATTTATTATATCGCCGCTATTCCAATATTTCATGGCGAGCGTTTGAGCTTTGATATACAAGTTCAACCCGAAAAAATAGGCAAACTCATTCCTATTAGTTTTAAACAGCAAGTTTTTATTGAATAGACTTTTTAAAAATTTTACGCCTTCTGTCAACCAATCCAAGACCACTTCGTTTTAACTCCTGAAACTAACAAATTTAATCAAGTTTTATTGACTTTATTTAAGGAGAGAGAAATGTTCAATCAATTATTCCATTCGCTTTTTAGCGAAAATTTTACAAATAAACAACTTAAAACGCTATTCTTAGCGGCATGCCTATTGGGATTAACTGCCTGTGGTGGTGGCTCTGGCACAACAGAACCCGAAGTTGTCACCACTCCTCCCGATCCAGGCACAGAATGCTCTACTCAGGATGAAGAAAATGACGATGATGATTGCGGAACTTTACTCATCGGTCTGACGGATGCAGACGGCGATTTCTTAACCTATTCAGTCGATGTGGTAGGTTTAGAACTTACGCGAGAAGATGGCGTTACAGTTTCAGTATTGCCCTCCTCTCAAACTATTGATTTTGCAGACTATGTAGAGGTTAGCGAACTTGCGGCTGCTGCAACGATACCAGCTGGTATTTATACCTCCGGTACGATTACTTTAGATTATACCAATGCCGATGTCCAAGTAGAAAAGGATAGTGAAGTAAATACTGCATTGATGGTTGATACAGATGGTGCAGCTCTAATTACTGAAACTTTAGATTTACAGTTAGACGAAGGTAATCGATTAGTTATCACTCGTCGCGTGCCTGCTTTATTTGAAATTGATTTCAATTTAGCCGCTTCGCACACTGTTAATTTAGCAACCGATCCAATTGAAGTGACGACAGAACCCTACATCATAGCCGAGGTTGATCCAATTGTAATCAAAGAATTTAGAGTGCGAGGTCCATTAATTCAGGTGGATGAAGCTGAATCATTTTTCAGAATTGCAGTGCGCCCTTTTCATCATCAATCAGCCAGAAATGGTGGCGTTAATGTTTCAACCAATGATGAAACAAACTATGAAATTGATGGTGAGGCTTATTTAGGTGCTGAAGGTTTAAACCAAATAGCAACCATGCCAGAAGGAACGCCTACAATAACCTTTGGTGTATTTATGCGAGCAGAAGATAGCTTTACTGCAGTTTCAGTTGTCGCAGGATCTAGTGTTCCAGGCGCCGATTTTGACGGAGCGACTGGCGGTGTAGTGATCGCTAGAGACGGCAATACTTTAAGAGTAAAAGGCGCATCAGTTATTCGCACAGATGGACAAGTGATATTTGACGATGAAATTAGCGTGATAGTTGCTGAAACAACTAAAGTATTTAAAAATCGTAAAATCACAGAAGAATCATCTATTACTGATATTTCAGTAGGTCAATCAATCAATGTTGTTGGCAATATGACTCAAGATGGTGATGAGTTAATTTTAGATGCAACAGAAGGCGTTGTAAAAATGAATATTACTTTTGCTTCTGGTTACACTGTATCAAAAGACGATGCAACTTTAGATGTCGATTTACAAGCTATACAAGGAAGAAAACCCGAACTCTTTGATTTTGCAGGAACGGGTATAGACTCTACATTTGATGCAGAGGTTGATAATTATGAAGTTAATATCAATAACTTGATCGTCAGCGGATTTGAACCTAATGATCCTGTAAGAGTGAGTGGTTACATCGCACCATTTGCAACAGCACCATCAGACTTTAACGCAACTAGTGTTATCAACTACGCTCAATCAAGAAGTCAAATATTCGTAAACTGGCCGGATGGTGATGATGTTGTCGCTTTTTCTGAAATAAATAGTGATAGCATGACCATCAATACTGATAGCAGTGGAGAAGACGCCGTATATACATTAATTCAAGGCGGGGTCAGAACGGATATCAGTCAACTTGAAAATGCGGTTATTATTCAGCCAAAAGGAACTCGTGGTCTGTTTACCATAAAGACGGAAACGGGGATCACTATTTTCTCTAACTTTGCGGACTTTACAAGCTTTCTTCAACTTAAATTAGACGAAGGTAAAGTAGTTGATTTAATGCACACTAATGGCGGGTTCTCATTAGATAGCTCAACATTATCTGCTGTTAAAGTAGCAGTTAAATTAAAATAAGGTTGAACGGGTTCTTCTCCCTCTCCCTTTGGGAGAGGGTTTCTTTAAAGATTAATTGACAATATTATGGTCAATGAAAAATATCTCGATATGTACTTGAACAAAACAATGATGTATTCTCAAAACAGTCATAGCTCGTCATCATTTTCGAATACGATTGCGAATTCAATTGAGCAGACGAGTAGTTTCAAATATGAGGAGACCATCCTGGATTTAAGCATTGAACAGTTTTTGAAACAAGTAGAAGCTAAAGCGTTTCGGATGGCAGAAATTGCCACTAAGAACCAAGCTGACGCACTTGATATTGTTCAAGATGCAATGATTAAGTTAGTTGAAAAATATTCTGATAAACCGAGTAATGAATGGAAGCCGCTTTTTTATAGAATATTGCAAAGTAAAACCATGGACTACTTTCGAAAAAAGGCAGTTCAAAATAAAGTTTTATTTTGGCGAAAAAATCAATCAGATGATCACCGCTTTATTGACGAGATTGATAACGCATCTAATCACATTACGCTTGAAAGAGAACTTGATGGACGCAGTGATTTGAAAAATGTATCACGCGCATTAAAAAATTTAGCACCAAGACAACAACAATGTTTTATGTTGCGAAGCTGGGAAGGATTTAGTGTAAGAGAAACCGCTATCGCAATGAAATGTAGCGAAGGCAGTGTAAAAACACATTACTCAAGAGCAAAAGAAGCTTTAAGAAAAGCATTAGGTGATTTATGAGTCAAATAGAAGATAATAATTCGCAAACTGAGAAACGTGTAATAGACGCACTCGATTCTAGTATTGATGATTTACATCCTGATATTAGGCGCAAACTGAATCAGGCTAGAACAAAAGCATTACAAACTAAGCCCTCAAATTCATTTTTTAGTCGTCCAATATTGAAGGTCGCAGGGGTGGTAAGTTTTATCACTTTAATTGCGCTTGTATCAGTAGATATAAATAAAAATGAATTATCTTCGTCTGCTAATAATATAGTTGAGATTGAAACTGATTTTAACAAGTTTCAATTGGAAGAAATTGAATTGTTAGAACAACTTGAGTTTGCATTATGGATGACAGAGGAAAATGAAATTGCCTCTTTATAGATCTAAAAATTTAACCTCTATATTTCCACTATTGATGATTAGTGCCGTTATCGGAAATGCCAACGCCTATGGCGAGCTGGAAAATAAAATCTCTTTTGGTAACACAGTTGATTTGCCAAGCGAGGCATTTCTTGATTTTTTGGCTAGCGGAATTACGGTAAAATCAGATGCGAAAGCAGACGTTAAAACAGGAAAAAAATCATCAAGAACTCAAATAATAAGTCAAACACAATTTATTGACCCAATGGAGATTCAAGAGTTAGACGATATCGGTTTATTGACAAAATTAAAAATCTCATTATCTAATCTTAAATCGACTCAATCAAATAATGTACTAAAGGAGGATAAAGAATGAAACAGTTCAATAGTGCTCTATTTGCAAGCATCTTTATTTTTATTATCAATATAGCATTCGTTAATGCTGAGTCGGTAAAAAACGAACCGAACACTAACTGGAGCAGTCTTTCTCCAGAAGTTAAAAAAGTAATTTCTCAATTTGAAGGAAAATGGGAGAGCTTAACGAGGAAAAAACAAAATAGATTAATCTTAGGGGCTGAACGTTGGTTAAATATGTCCACCCAAGAAAAATCAAAAGCAAGTCAGAGATTTGAAAAATGGAATCTCCTTGATGAAGATAAAAAACAAAGTCTACTCTCTAAGTTAAATAGTTTTAAACAATTACCTGCAGAAACTCAAGACCAATTAAGACAAACCTTTACTCAATTCAAAAATTTATCGCCCGAGAAACGTCAAAAACTAAGGGATAAATTCAGAAATTTATCCCCCGCTAAAAGACAACAGCTCCGTAAACGTCTTAAAACAATTAGAAAACAGCCTAAAATTAGAAATAGGCCGTAAAAGAAAGCCTTACAGCACTGCTTTCTATTTCAGTATTTATTGAGCCAGTATAGCAAATATCGGTTATCCAATCGAGTCCGTCACTAGAGTCACCGTCAGTTGTTCCAGTGTTCCAAATAAATTTCAATCCAAAAGAAAATTGGCCAGAGTCAGGTGTTCTAATTTGACTGTTAAATCGAGAACCAGATTGTTCAAAGCTTAAAGTTCGTTCACCGCGTGATAACAATATGTACTCTTCACCACTCGTATCTAGCCCCCAGTTCCATCCTAAATTTAAATAAGGGGAATAATTGATTTTTTGACTCAAAATCAAATAATTGACTTCTAAATCAACAAAAGCGCTCAGACTTTTTTGATTTAAATTCACATCAATTCTAACCGGAGGATCTGTATTTGGTAATTCTACAATTTCAGTATTTGCATCGAATGATTGAAAACCAATACTCCAACTTAATTCCAATTCATCTTGATTGTCGCTCAAAAGATTTTCAAGACTACCACCAGCATCAAAATTATCACTATTCCATCGACCAATATAACTAACCGAATAAACATCATTCTTGCTCATAACTGTTTCAACCAAAAACGGTAAATAAGTAGTAGACGATTCGTCATAATCCAAAGAACTATAAGAAAAACTAATACCATGATCTTTAGGTATCCAAGATAAGCCAACAGAATAACTATTTGATTCAGATTCACCACTCTCATAAAAGGATTGTTTTAACAGTTTATGACTAAGCCACTCACCACTGCCTTTGCTTTTTTCATAGCTTAAATCAAAAGACCATGAACTGGATAACTCAAATCCATACCCGAGTGAACTCGAAACAGGACTATATTGTCGATTATTTTCATCAAAGAAATCGGTGGTGGTCTTCCAATATGAAAACGTTAAATATTCATCATTTGAATAACTGTTAACGCTACCAGGCCACAATATAATCCATAAAAAAAAGGTTAGTGAAAACACTCTATTTATCTGTATAAATGTAGCTCGATTGTTCATTAATAGTATTGCCTACATTATATTAACTAACGTCTATTATTCCCTTGTACACACTGTCTAACACTAATATTGTTAGGTCTTAAAAGTATACAACATATAAAACATTATTTTCTTTCAGAATGCATTTTCGTCAATAAATATCTATACTAATTAGATAAATAAAAAATAATAAGAAACGTCATTAAGTAGTAGGAGTACCGTTATCAAACGCACTGAATCAATTTTTTATCATTCATTGATTTTGATAGTTTTAAAATCTTCAATGATACCAGTGGACATATTGCTGGCGATCAAATTCTCAAATCTGCATCGAATATACTAAAAAATCGTTACGGAAAAATGATTTACTAGCTCGTATTGGAGCCGATGAATTTGGTATTTTATTGACAAACTGTAATAAAGATAATGGCTTAGAAGTTGCTGAAAACTTGCGATCTGCAATTGTTGTGTTAGATGATTTTGGTTGCGGTCTATCCTCATTTGGTTATCTTAAAAATTTCCCTGTTGATTATTTAAAATTGATGGCTCATTTGTTAAGGAAATGGCTGTAAATCCCATTGATAAAACGATGGTTAAATCAATCCATGAAGTGGGCAAAGTAATGGGTATAAAAACAATTGCTAAATTTGTTGAAGATGAAGCAATTATTGAGTCTTGTCGCTCATTGGGAATAGATTATCTTCAAGCATATGGAATTTCAAAACCGTTTTCATTATTGGAGATATAAATAACCGCTATTTCTATTTTTGATAGTAATCCTCTCTATTCCACTTTGTTTTGTTTGATAATTGCGCTAAAGTGGTTTCAGTTAATCTGGTCTGATATGACAAACCAGTGTAAATAAAGCCCTAAAACAACTAAATAAAAGGAAAATATAGCATGTCAGATGATACTCGCATACCAAGAGATAAAGAAAATGACTACAGCGATGAGTGGGCAGCTAATCGTCGAGCATTTATCAAAGAAAAAACCGGTGCAGATCTTAAGCACACAGGGCAATACTCAATCGATCCTAAAATACTGCCTGGAAACGTCGAAAATTTTATCGGCATTTTGCAAATGCCTGTTGGACTCGCAGGTCCATTAAAAATTAATGGTGAAGACGCAAAAGGAGAATTTTATGTCCCTCTTGCCACTACTGAAGGTACTTTAGTGGCTAGCTATAGTAGAGGAATGCGCGTTATAAACGAATGCGGAGGAGTGAAAACCACTGTAGTAGAACAATTCATGCAACGTGCGCCCGCATTTATCTTTGAAGATGCACGTCAAGCAAGAGAATTTGGTCAATGGGTCAAAGATAATTTCACGGGGATTAAAGCTGCCGCAGAAACTACTACAAGTGTAGGAAAATTGGTCCATATCCAACAATGGAACGTCGCTAAGACGCTTTATTTACGTTTTAACTTCACAACAGGTGATGCAGCTGGTCAAAATATGGTGGGTAAAGCAACATTAATGGCCTGTGAATGGATCAGAAAGCAACTCCCTGGTAGCCGTTACCTACTTTCAGGCAATATGGATACCGATAAAAAACACTCGCACCTCAATATGTTACACACTCGTGGAAAGCGCGTAATAGCCGAAATAGTGATCAAAAAAGAAGTTTTAAAGGCGATCATGAAAGTAGATACACGATTATTAGCTAAAGCAACGGTTCTAGCTAATACCGGCGCAATGATGGCAGGAGCTGCATACAACGGACCTCATTCAGCTAACGGTATTGCCTCGATATTTTGTGCGACGGGACAAGATGAAGCGAATGTTGTTGAGTCACACGCTGGTCTGCTATCATCGGAATTACTCGATAATGACGATATTTATATGGC